>ENA-UOWJ01000023-UOWJ01000023.1-bioreactor-metagenome-genome-assembly--contig:-NODE-23-length-184903-cov-14.460059_pt1 | contig 184903 bp, 183 predicted proteins | sample MGYA00238156_ERZ761611 | MGnify/ENA primary metagenome ERZ761611 (study PRJEB28900, sample SAMN06268034) | bioreactor metagenome | isolation source: Joint BioEnergy Institute, California, USA...
CACGTCCCTGCCATACGCCGGTTCGTCGATCCCAAGAAGGTCATGCTCATACGTGACGGAAAGATGCTGCGCGCCAATATGCGTAGGGAGTCGATCACCGACGAGGAGCTGGAAGCCAAGTACCGGCAGCAGGGCGTGGAATCGATTGATGAGGTCAAGGTGCTTTATCTAGAGGCCGACGGCAAGGTCAGCGTCATCAAGCACAAGGCGGGTGGGCGGTAGCAGGTCCCAGGGGCGAGCGCGGTTGAACTTTTTTCCGGCGCGGCTTGCCATACGCGATAAAGACGTTGTCTCGCAGGAGGTGGCTATGTCCGAAGGCGCAGGTGATTACTACAAAGGCTACTACATCCGCACCGTGGCCCATCCCGTCAACCATCCCCGCGACGGCATGACGGTGTTATTCGAAGGCAGGGCGACCGTCTCGCTCGATCCCGCGGCCCGCTTTCTTCCCGTGCCTCCCGACCAGCACCTGGGGGACGACCAAGTATTCGGTACCGAGTTCGAGGCGCACCGATACGCCGAAAGCGTTGCCAAACGCTATATCGACCAGCTCGAGAAAGGCCGCTAGCGCGGCCCGCCGGAAGGCCATGTGATGCCGGGCGCGCAGCGGCGGACAAGGAAGGGCGTCTTGCCGGGGCAGGATTGCGGCCCGGGCCCGCCCGGCGTGCGGCGCCCGGGGCAGGTGGATGCTCAGGGCTGGGGTTTCTGGGGCTGGCCGGCTTGCTGACCACGCTGTTGCTGCTGCTCTTGCTGGCGTTGCCCCGGCGGGTTGGTCTGCACGTCGGGCCGCTGCGTACGCTGCTGCCCGGGCGGCTGTTGAGGCGTGCCCGGTTGTTGTTGGTGTTGCGGCTGCTGCTTTGGGTCCGACTGGCCGGGGCGGTTTTGCTGATTCATGGATCATCTCCTCGATTATGGGCCGGCTGGCGATGCGCCGAGCCGACGCGTCATGATTAATCGCGCCCTTTATCTCGGCAAAACGCGTGCCCCCGGGCCACCATAATGTGGCAGGGGATTATTCCTGGCCGCCATGTAAATATGGGAGGAGCGGTTTGTAATTTTTTCTAGACCATGGCCGCACGGTCGAGAAATGTTTTTAGGTATTTTCCTTATTAGGGAAAACCATAGATAACCTGCGGGAGGAAGGAGGATGGCCTAGGTGCTAACCCGCGCAAACTCGTTGACGTTGTCCACTTTGTGGCCCACAGCCCGCGTAATTTCTTCCCGCGGGTTGGCGTGCTGCTCATTTAAACACGCGCTCGAGTCATTTTCGCGGCGTAAATCCGCCAAGCTCCGGAACCCGTTCATCCATCGAGGCGTATCCGTTGGAAACGAAAATGGGTTGACGAAGGGATCGCAGGGCCGCATAGTCGTTTCGAGGTTTCAGTTCAGGGTTCTGCTTGGTTTGGTTGGCGTCCGCGCTCCATTTGGTATTGGCCCGTTCTTGAATCCGGTTCATGGTATTTACGGCAAGTACATCGCAAGGAAGGAAGTGCATCATGGCCACAGGCGTTGTCAAATGGTTCAATGACGATAAGGGATACGGGTTCATCATGCCGGATGACGGGGGCAAGGATTTGTTTGCCCATTTTTCTGAAATCCAGGCCGAAGGGCGCAAGACGCTGTATGAGAACCAGAAAGTGAGCTTCGAAGCCGTCCAGGGGCCCAAGGGGCCCCAGGCTTCCAAGATCCGCGTCTTGTAAGAGCTGGGCGCGGCGAAAGGCCGAAGCGAAGCCCCTGCATGGCAGGGGCTTCGTCATTTCAGGGCAAGGCAGTAGGCGAGCAGGGGCCGGAACGAGCCCATCGGCGCCGCGCGCGCAAACTTCCGGCTACGCCTCGCAGGTCTCGTCATGAGCTGCCTGCAGCGGAGTGCTCGCCATGCCTCGCTGGCGTTGGCCGCGCCTTCAGCTTCGCCTCGGCATGCGCGCGACTCATCCCAGGCCCGGACGCCAGCGTTGCGACCGCATGGATTTTTCTGATGGGGGAGGGGCCGGACAGGCGAGAAATCGGTGGGGTGGCTGATGGGACTCGAACCCACGACAACCGGAATCACAATCCGGGACTCTACCAGCTGAGCTACAGCCACCATTGAGACGACGCGGAATCGGCAGTGCCGATTCGCGTGAGAACGCTATTCTAGCGGATTTCTGGCTATTGCGCGAATCGGCCTGTTTTTCCGCGTCGGCACCGGGCCCGTGGGGGCGCAACACCACGGCCCATCCACGCGGGGGCCGCGTAAGTGGCATGGCGCCCACGGCCTGCTTTCGAGCGTCCGGTTCCGCGAGCCCTGTCTTGACTCGTTTGGTAGAGAGCCGACTAGGCGGCGAGCCGGCTCCACCCGATCACGAGCTTCCCGGACTGGCCTGCACGGACTCTTCCCGAGGGTTTTGGGCCTGGGCTTGTTGTGCTTCCGCTGCGCGGCGCCTTCTATGCGCGTGGCTCAGGGCACCCGCGGCCCGTGCTTCCTCCGAGTTGAATTCATGCGCGTTGCCGGATTGGTGGGCGGCTCGGCCTCCTTCGGCGGAAATCGCGCGTTGCTTCGCGGGATCCATCGCGGCAAAGCCCCGGGGGCGTTTCTGGGTCGTAGGCGTAGGCGTAGGCATGGGGTCCTCCAAAAGGAAGTTTCGTCAAGGAACCCGCCTATTCGCAAACTGTGTGCCTTGCGGAAGAGGTTGGCGCGCATGAGGTGCAGCCCTCGGGAAGCATCCGCCCGTGCGCAGCGTGGCGCAGGATTTACATAGGGCGTTGGAGTTTGTTCATGCTCCGGGGGGGCGGGCGCGGGTACGGCGCGTGCTGGAGCGCAGCTTCCGGATGTGGGAGCTGCACATATGTACGATTTGGAAGGGGTCGTCCGGGGCATGACTGACCGAGGACTGTTGCTGGTGACCGCGGAGTCGTGCACGGCAGGACTGATCGCGTCGATGCTCGCGGGGGTCCCAGGAGCCGGTGCGCTGCTCGATTGCGCCTTCGTCGTGTATTCGCCGCAGTCCAAGCTCCGCGCCCTGGGCGTGCCGGACAGGATCCTGCATGCCTACAACCTCACCAGTGAACCGGTGGCGCGCGCCATGGCGCAAGGGGCGCTCGCCCGCAGCCGCGCCAACGTGGCGATTGCAAACACTGGCGTCGCGGACGGGGGCGGGGCGGGGGTTGTGGCCGGCACCCAGTGTTTCGCGTGGGCCTTCGGGACGCCCGGAGGCGTGGAGATGTTTTCCGAAACCCGTCGCTTCACGGGGAATCGAGCCCAGGTGAGAGAGCAGGCGGCGCAGTATGCCCTGGGCCGCCTGATGCAGTATGCCGAGCGCGCAGCGCGGGGCTGACGCCGCGCCGGCGAACCGTGTTCAGTGTTGCTCGCTTTTGTCTGGAGCGCCGTCGTCGTCGGTTTGGCACAGCGTGGAGATGACGTTTTGCCAGCCTTTCTTGAACGAGGGATGCGCTTCATTGAGCGTCGGCTCGACCTGCTGCGCGATGGCCTGCATCACTTGACGCAATTGCTGCGAACTGGGATGGGCGGAAATCAACATGCTCACGACGTTTTGCAAAGCGGTGATTTGCCCCTTCAGGAATTCAGGGTCGGTCACAATGGCTCCTTTCATGGGTTTTCATGGAACGTCCTGGTTCGAACGCATCATCCGGCATCTTAACGGTTCTGCGCCGCCGGCGTTCGCACCAGGGTTTTCGCCAGTCTCGACATAGGTAGATTTCCCAGTATGGCGGCGCTGACATGCCCGCTCGATTCGTCTACGATGGGCGCACGCTGGAGGGCCGTAAGTATGGTTATGGTGATTGATCGCAAGAAGCTGGTGTGTTACGTCGTTGCCGTCAAGGATGCGGCCGGCGAACAGCGCTGCTGCGCACTCAACGAAGACCGCCAGTGGCTCGCCAACCTGGGCGCCGAGGCCGCCGCAACGGCAGAAAAGATTGGCGTGTTTTGCTGCAATCCGAGCACCGAGGTCAGACGGGCCGCCGCGGAGGCGCTTGGAGTCGCCCCCGATGCGGAATTCGTGGTCCATCGCTTGTTCCAGGACTCGGACAGCGACGAATGCGCAGAGGTCATCGCGCGCAAGGTCGGGTTGTTGCACTGACGCCATCAACATAGGCCGGGCTGCCGCGCGCGCGGCAGTGCCGGACGCCTTCTCATCACTTTCCCAGGAAATCGCCGAGCAACCCTCGTGCCCGAGCCAGGTCGGCTTCGGGCAAGCGCGCCCCTGCGCGGGCGGTGGTCAGGGCGTGGAGTAAAGAGTCGTCCTTGCCGGCGGCTTGGCCGGTTCGCCGGGAGCCGACATCCCCGCCGTACCGGCAGGCGCGTTGAAGTCGGCCCGTGCCCGCCCAGCGGGCAAGACCGGTGCCACTTCCGGCCTGACTTCCGTCAGCTTGTTCTGCAGCATGTAGTCGTTCATTTCGCGCCAGCCGTTGAAGATGGCCGCCTTGGACATGTGCGGATTGAAGGTGTAGCAGTCTTCCAAGGCCCGTCCGGCCTGCCGGCATGCCCCTCCGATCGCGCGGCCTTCGGCTTCTTTTCTGGCCTCGATTTGGGAGACGGGCTGCAGGCCGAGGTAGTCGCAGCCGGCGAGGGCCAGCAGGGCGCCTGTAGCCAAGATGCAGCGCCATGCACGCAGTTGTCGGCTGGCGGGGGCGAAGGCGGAAGCGGGGAAAAAGTGTCTGGAGCTCATGGTCCGTTTATCGGATGCTTTCGGGCAGAACTGAAGGGCGAGCTCAACTTATGTCGCGCCGTGCCGATATTTGCCGCATGACCGGCCATATTCCCACTCACCTGCCGCGAGACGGGGCGCCCGGCGACCTGACCCAGGGCGACCTCGAGGCGCTCGGGCGGTCGCTACTGTTTCGGGGCTGCCCGGCTGAAGTGCTCGATCGCGTCGGGCGCTTCGCATTCGTCACGCACCTGCCGCACGGGGCCATCTTGCTCCAGCCCGGCGAATCCAACCGCTACGTTTACGTGCTGGTCGAAGGGCAATTGGCGGCATTCCTCGATCCCGGCCTGGCCAAGCGCGTGGCGCGCTTCGTTCCGGGAGATGCCTTGGGCGAGCATGCGCTGGTCGGGCCGGACGGCGGCACGACCTACGTCGTCGCCCAGTGGCCGTCGAGGCTGGTGGCGCTCGATGCAGGGCCATTGCGGGAGATCATGGAGGTGGCTCCGCGCATTGCCCTCAATGCCCTCGATATGCTGGGCGCAAGGTTGCGAGCAGCCAATCTCCGGCATGATCCGCGGGAAGCGGCGAACATCGATTTCATGGCGAGCCGGGATGCCGTCACGGGCGTCCACAACCGGCGCTGGATGGAATCGGCGTTCGCCGCCGAGATCGCGCGCTGCAGCCAGGCAGGCGAACCCTCGTGCGTCGCGCTCATCGACGTCGATGGCTTCGACCGGCTGAACCAGGCGTTGGGGCGCGCCGCTGGCGATGCTATCCTGCGCCAGTTGGCCGATTTGACAAGAAATCTGCTGCCTTCCCTGGACATGCTGGCGCGCGTGTCGGCAGACCGCTTCGCTCTGTGGGTTCCCGCCTCGCTTGCCGATGCGGTCTCGCTGTGCGAGCGACTCCGCGCGCATGTCGGCGGACGCCAGTTCCCGCTGCGCGGGAACATGGGGACGCAGATCACTTTGTCGATCGGGGTGGCTCAGGCCCAGGGGAGTCTCGATGCGACGCTCGCCAAGGCGCAGGCGGCATTGGATCGCGCCAAGGAACGCGGACGGAACACCGTGGAGCCCCCGCCGGCCTGAGCGTTTTTCAACGTCGTGCCGAAGGAGTGCTGCATGGATGGCCTGAGTACCGAGTTCGACAGTCTGCTCCCCCCCTTGAGCTTGAACAGGCGGGGGTTCCTCACCACGTCGCTGGCCGGCGGCTTTGCGTTGGCGGCCGGTCCCGTGATGGCCCAGACGGCGATACGCACCGACACCGCAGGGCTGGTCGCGGGCGAGGTGAAGATCCCGGTGCGGGACGGAGGGATCCCCGCCTATCGCGCGGCGCCGGCCGGCAAGAAGAACGTCCCGGTCATCCTGGTAGTGCAGGAAATCTTCGGGGTGCACGAATACATCAAGGATGTCTGCCGGCGCTGGGCCAAGGCTGGCTACATGGCGGTGGCGCCAGAGCTGTACGCCCGGCAGGGCGATCCCTCCAAGTACACGGAGATCGCGAAGCTCCAGGCCGAACTCGTTAGCAAGGTACCGGACGAGCAGGTGCTGGCCGACCTCGATGCGACGGCCCGGTGGGCGGGCGCCCATGGCGGCAGTCGCACGCGCCTGGGCATTACCGGCTTCTGTTGGGGTGGGCGCATCGTCTGGCTGTATGCCGCGCACAACCCTGCGGTCAAGGCCGGGGTGGCGTGGTACGGGCGCCTGGTCGGGCAGCCCACGCCGCTGCAGCCGCGCAACCCGGTCGACGTGGCGGCGCAATTGAAGGCGCCGGTACTCGGCTTGTACGGCGGCGAGGATGCCGGCATTCCCGTCCCCACCATCAATGCCATGAAAGAGGCTTTGTCCAAGGGCGGCCCGGCTGCGCGCGAGTCGACCTTCGTGCTGTTTCGTAATGCGCCGCACGCTTTCCATGCCGATTACCGCCCCAGCTACCGCGAGGCAGAGGCCAAGGAAGGGTGGAGCCTGGCGCAAGACTGGTTCGCGCGGCACCTGTGAGCCCGACGTCGATGGCCGCGGCGCCGCCCGCGGCGGCTTCGCGGCCGCTATGGCTGGTGCTCGACGCATGCGTGCTGATGTCGAGCATACTGCGGCCGCTTTTGTTGGAGATGGCCGAAGCGGGGTGGTTTCGCCCAGTCTGGAGCGAGCGCATCGGCCTCGAATGGCGTCGCAACGCGTCGCGCATCTGGGGTGTTCCGCCGGAGGCGCTCGAGGCCGAATGGCTGGCCATGTGCCGCCGGTTTCCCGAGGCGGATCCCGGCGACGTGTCAGCCTATGAGGCCGGCCTTCGGTATAGCGATCCCAAAGACCGGCACGTCGTCGCCGCCGGCCTTGCCAGCCGCGCCCGCTCCGGGCTCCAGGTCGCGCCCGAAGTACGGGTGCTGACTTGGAACCTCAAGGACTTCAATCGTTCGGAACTGCGGCGACAAGGCCTTACCGTCTGGGATCCGGACCGACAGTTCGCGGCCTGGGCGAGCGAGGACCGCCTGCGCCTGCTCGCCTCGCTGGCCACGGTGCCCCGCCATGCGCGGGCGCTGGGGCGCGAAGAGCCGGTGCGCGTCACGTTGAAGCGCGAACGCCTGTTCCGTACGGGCAGGCTCCTCGCCGGCGAGCTCGGGATGGAAAACTAAAAACCGGGAAGTTACGTATACTTGCGTTTCTGCAACTGAGTTTCACGAGCTTGCCGTGACCTTAACCTATATTCTGCTCGCCACGGTAGCGAGCGGAGTCCTGTCGGTGATCGTCGCCGGCTGGCTGGCCTTTCGCTATTTCGCGCGCTTTCTCCACCAGATGATCAGTTTTTCGGTGGGGATCATGCTCTCGGTCGCGTTGCTCCACACCTTGCCCGAGGCCTTCGATTCGGACGCCGACACGCGCGTGTTGTTCGCGCTGTTGCTGATCGGCCTGCTCGGGTTTTTCGTGCTCGAGAAACTGGCCGTCCTGCGCCACAACCACCATCACGAACACGACGGACACGGGCATCCGCCGGGCCATGACGCCCATGAAGCGGGGCGGGGCGGGCTGGCGGTGCTCTTGGGCGACGGCCTGCACAACTTTTGCGACGGCATCGTGATCGCCGCGGCCTTCCTGGCCGACCCCATGCTGGGGCTATTGACGACCCTGACCATCGCCGTGCACGAAATTCCGCAGGAGCTTGGCGACTTTATCGTCCTCGTCAATGCCGGCTTTTCCCGCCAGCGGGCATTGGCTTTCAACGCCCTGTCGAGTCTCATGGCCATCGCGGGGGGCGTGGTCGGCTACTACCTGCTCGCCGACTCCAAGCCCTGGCTGCCGTATGTGCTGACCCTAGCCGCGAGCAGCTTCGTCTATATCGCCGTGGCAGACCTGATGCCGCAGATGCAGCGGCGCACGACGCTGCGCGAAAGCCTGCCCCAATTTGCATTGATCGCGGCGGGCGTGGTGATCGTCCACTTGCTGTACTCAGCGTTCCACCACGTTCCGGGGAACGGACACGCCCATGACTTGTCGCCGGTGCATGCGCAGGAGGCGCAGCGCGCTCCACGCTGATTGGCGGCTTTATTCGGGCGCAGACTGCGCCGTCGAGTCGGAAGAAGGTGGTTCCGAGCCGGGTGCCGGTTCGCCGCGGCCCTCGACGATGTAGGCCGCGGCCGCCACCAAGTGGCTGTTGATGCGGCGCAGGTCGCGCAACGCATCCAGGTGCAGTGCACTGGTTTCGGTGGTATCGATGCGCCTGCTACGCAGGCGCTCGAAATGGGCGCGCGTGGCCTTCGCCTCTAGGTCGCGGAAGGCGTCTTCTTCGGCCGCCAGGACGCGTGCGGCGCGCGGGTCGGCAGTCACGAACAGCGACGCCGCCAAGCGCAGGTTGGTCTCCAGGCGGCCGTGCATCTCGTCCAACTCCCTCCGGCCTTCCGGCGAGAAGCTGAGGCCGCGCTGGTTGAGCTTGCCGATCTCATTCAGCAGATTCTTGTCGAGGACGTCCCCGGCGTGCTCCAGGTTCGTGATGAAGGTAAGGATTTCGTTCGCGCGCTGGCGGTCCTCGGCGGTGAGTTCTTCTTGGTCCAGGTTGGCGACGTAGGTCTTGATGGCCCCGTTCAGGCGGTCGAGGACGTCATCCAGCCGCCGGGCTTCGGCGATGCGCTTGCGGTCGGCCGTGGCCAGCGCTTCGCGCGCGTGGTGTAGCATGGTCTGCAGCGTATCGGCCATGCGCAGGGCTTCCCGCGCCGCGTTGCCCAGCGCGACGACGGGCAGGGCGCGTGCGGCGCTGTCCAGGTACATGGGGCGGCCGGGATCCGTCTTGGAAGGGTCGGACGGCAGCCAGCGCTGCAGCAAGGCGGCGTAGGGCGTGAGCAGTGGCAGGAAGGCCGCGGCGAGCGCGAGGTTGAATATGGTGTGGAAGTTGGCGACGGCGCGTGCGTTGTCGCCAGTGAATGCCACCATCCAAGGGTGGATGTGGTGTAGCAGTGCCAACCCGACCAGGACGCCGACGACGCGGTTGAGGAAATTGCCCAGCGGAAGCCGACGCGCCGGCGCATCGTCCCGGGCCGATCCTTCGAGCAGGGGATTGATCGCCGTGCCGAGATTGGCGCCCAGCACCATCGCGAGCGCGCTGTCCATGGGAAGCAGTTCTTGCGCCGCGAACGACATGATGAGCAGCAGCACGGCGACGCTCGAGTGTGCCGCCCAGGCTAGGACTGCGGCCAGCAGGATGGCGAGGCCGGGGTGGCCGGACAGGGCCCCGAGTGCTGTCCATAGTTCAGGTAGCTCGCGGTACGGTGCGAGCTCGGCGAGCAGCAGGTGCAGCGCGAGCAGCAGCAGGCCCAGGCCAATGAGCACGCGCCCGGAATCGCGTATGTGGGTGGCATTGTCGCGGCGGAACATGACGACCCCGACGAGCACGAGGACGGGAGCGATCCGGGCGATGTCGAACGAAAGCACCTGGACGATGAGTGTCGTGCCCACATTGGCGCCTAGCATGGCGGCGAGCGCCGGCACCAGTTTCACCAGGCCGTTCGCCGCAAAGCCTGCGACGATGAGTCCGGTGGCCGTGCTGCTCTGGAGAATGGCGGTGACGCCGAGGCCGGCGAAGAATGCGGAGATGCGGTTGCCCAGGGCGACCCCGAGCATCATGCGCAGGCGCGGGCCGAACGCACGCTGGATGCCTGTCTGCACCAGGTAGATGCCCCAAAGGAGCAGCGCTACGTAACCTGCGATGTCGAATAGAGTGAGATAAGGGTTCATTGCCATGCCGTCCCGCGGGAAGCCGCTTCGCCTCGTCGCCGCGTGCGGCGATCCGCAGGCGGATGCCGGCGTGCGGCACGCCGCGCTATTGCATGTGCCAGCCGTGGCTGACGACGAAAGATTGCCCGGTGAAGGCGGCCGTCGGGAATGTGGCGAGGAAGAGCACGGTTTGCGCGACGTCCTGCAGCGTCGTGAACTCGCCATCCACGGTCTGGCCGAGCATGACCTTCTTGATCACTTCTTCCTCGCTAATGCCCAATTCCCGCGCTTGCTCGGGAATTTGTTTTTCGACCAGCGGCGTGCGCACGAACCCCGGGCAGACGACGTGCGAGCGCACATTGTGGGGCGCCCCTTCCTTGGCCAAGACCTTCGCCAGGCCGAGCAGCCCGTGCTTGGCGGCAACATAGGCTGACTTGAGCGGAGATGCCTCATGCGAATGCACGGACCCGGTATAGATCACGATGCCGCCCCGATCGTTCCGGTACATGTGCCTGAGCGCGGCCTTGGTGGTCAGGAACGCGCCGTCCAGATGGATGGATAGGACCTTCCTCCAGTCGGCGTAGGCGAACTGGTCAATGGGGCTGACGATTTGGATGCCGGCATTGGATACGAGGATGTCCACGCTGCCCAGGGTGTTCACGACGAGCTGGGTGCCTTGCTCCACGGCAGCTTCGTCGGTCACGTCGAAGTCCAGGGCCATCGCCTGGCAACCCTTGATCTTGAGCTCCTCGGCGGCCGCCTGGGCCGCTTGGAGATTGATGTCCGCGATGGCGACGGCGGCGCCGGACGCGGCTAGGGTGCTGGCGATTTCCTTGCCGATGCCGCTTGCGGCACCGGTGACGAGTGCGACTTTTCCGTGAAGCTGCATGTGGAGTCCTTGCAGGGGGTTGGAGGGAGCGCTCAGGACATGAGCGCCGAAGCCAGGAGCTGGTAGCTTCGGATCCGGTCCTGGTGGTTGTGGATCATCGTGTTGACCATGACCTCGTCGGCCGAGGTGGCGCGCGCCAGCGCGCCGATCGATTCGGCAAGCGCTTCGGGCGTGCCGATGTGGATGCGCGTGCGGTTGTATTGCCGCAGCGCCTCTTCGTCGGGCTCGTACCGATAGGCCAGGGCTTCTTCCACGCTGGGCAGCGGGTAGCGCGTGCGCCCCGTGCGCGTGCGCATCATGCTGAGGTCGGCAGTGGCGGCCAGCCTTTCGGCCTCCTCGGCGGTCGGCGCGCAGATGGCCGATACGGCCAGTATGGCCCGGGGTTCGTGGCCGAAGGGGGAAGCGCGGAACTCCTCTCGGTAAAGCCGCATGGCGGTGTAGACGTTCTCCGGCACGATGTGGTGCGCGTAGGCGAAACCGAAGCCGTTGGCAGCGGCGACGCGGGCGCCGTAAAGGCTGGAACCGAGGATCCAGATGGGCGGGCACGGCACCCCTACCGGCGTTGCCCGGACCCGCGAGTGCGGGTGATCCGCCGGCATGGCGTCCTTGAGGTAGCCGATCAGGTCGGATAGTTGGGCAGGGAAGTTGTCGGCATCGGCGTGGCCGCGCCGCAGCGCGCTTGCGGTGACGGGGTCCGTGCCCGGCGCCCGGCCGAGCCCGAGGTCGATGCGGCCGGGAAACATTGCCTCGAGCACGCGGAAGGTCTCGGCGACCTTGAGGGGGCTGTGGTTCGGCAGCATGACTCCGCCTGAACCCACCCGCAGCCGGGAGGTCGCTCCCGCGACGCGGGCGATCAGCAGTTCCGGCGTCGAGCAGGCCAGCATGCCGGTGTTGTGGTGCTCCGCAAGCCAATATCGATGGTAGCCGGCGGCTTCGGCATGGCGCGCCAGGTCGACACTGTTCGCAAGGGCGTCGCTGGGGGTAAAGCCCGAGGGGATGGGGCTCAGGTCGAGAACGGACAGCTTCAGGGGCATGGCGGAAACGGCAAATGGGATGCCTCAAGTGTGAACCCGGCTGCGCTTTGCTGCAAGCCGGCCTCCTCGATGCGCCCTGGGGCGCTGCGCCACGCGTGCCGCGGCGGGCGGCTCAGGCCTTGCGCTGCGCTTCCCGTAGCGTGCGCCACGTGGAGGTCAGGCCGGCCGCGGCAATCAACAGCATGCCCAGCCACGCGAGCGCATCCGGCTGGTCATTCCAGAAGAGATAGCCGAGCAGGATGGAGAATGGAATGGTGCTGTATTGGAGCACGGAAGACAGCGCGGCGGAACCACGGCTGAAGGCGCGGGTCATGGCGAACTGGCCGAAAAGGCCGCACAGCCCCACTCCGAGGAGCGTGAGCCAGCCATGAGGCGTCAGGCTTTTCCAGCCGGTCAGCATGGTTGCGAGTCCGCCCGTCAGGCAGGACGAGAGGGCGAAGAACAACACGATGCGCCATTCCGGTTCGCCGGCCCGGCCCAGCGAGCGCACCTGCATGACGGCGATGGCGGTCAGGCTGCCCGCGGCCAGCCCCGCAAACGCGGCAAGCCATTGGGACTGGTCGACGGTGGGCCGCAGGATGGCGATGACCCCGATGAAGCCGACGACGACTGCCACGGTGCGTAGCCGGTCGGTCATGTCGCGTTCGCGGACGTTCATCCACCCCGCGATGAAGAGCGGTGAGGTGTAGTTCAGCGTGACGGCCGTCGCCAGCGGGAGGTGCCCCATGGCGAAGAAAGACAGCCAGATGGACCCGGAGCCCGCGATATTGCGCATGACGTGCAGCCGCCACGTGGGAGAAATGATGGGGCGCCGGGTGGCCAGCGCCCAGGCCAGGATGCCGACCGCCGTCGGGATGCCGCGGAAAAGAATGATCTGGCCCAGGGAGGCTTGCTCGGATGCGAATTTCACGAACATGGCCATGATCGCGAACATCAGCGAGGCGAACAGCATCCAGAGGGCTTGCATGGACAGGGCAGAGTGGGCTAGGGAGGCCCGATTGTAGCGAGGGTGCGTCGGGATTGGCCTTGAAACCGCTGTCCCGGCTACCATATAGCCCTTGCCGGGAAACGGGTATTGCCGACTCCCCACCTGCGCTGCGGCGGGCGGGGGGAACTTCCGACGCCCGTTGCCGTCTCAGTCGGCGCCGCGCGGGGCGGTTCCCGGTCAGCCGAGGAGGCTCATCGTCTCCTGGCCCACAACACAATCAAACCAAGGTATTCGGAGTTTCCAGCCCTCATGAAACGCATCGTGCTCTTTTTGGCGACCAACATCGCGGTCATGCTGGTATTGACCGCGACTCTCAGCATTCTCGGTGTCAACCGGTTCCTGACTGCCAACGGCCTCGATATCCAGATGCTGGCGATTTTCTCGCTGATCGTCGGCTTTACCGGGTCCACCATTTCGCTGCTCATGAGCAAGCCGATGGCCATATGGAGCACGGGCGCCCGGGTCATTGATCCGAACGCACCGCGCACCGCGGAGGAACAGTGGCTAGTAGACACCGTCCACCAGCTTGCCGATCGCGCGGGCATCGGCCGCCCCGACGTGGCGATTTACGAGGGCGAACCCAATGCCTTTGCAACGGGCGCGTTCAAGAACGATGCGTTGGTGGCCGTATCCACCGGGCTGCTCCGGAGCATGACCGAAGAGGAAGTCAGCGCCGTGTTGGGGCACGAGGTCGCCCACATCGCCAATGGCGACATGGTGACGCTTTCGCTGATCCAGGGGGTGGTGAATACCTTCGTCGTTTTCTTCGCGCGCGTGGTGGGATACGTCGTCGACCGCATCGTGTTGAAGAACGAGCGCGGCGGGGGCATCGGTTATTTCGCCACGGTCATCGTGTGCGAGCTCGTGTTCGGCATCCTTGCCTCCATGATCGTGGCTTGGTTCTCGCGCCAGCGCGAATATCGCGCGGACGCCGGGTCGGCGTATCTGCTCGGTTCGCGCACGCCCATGATCCACGCCCTCACCAGGCTGGCCGGAATGCAGCCCGGAAACCTTCCGAAGACGTTCGAATCGGCCGGCATTATCGGCGGCGGCCAGGGGCTGCGCGCGCTCTTCGCGACCCATCCCCCCATCGAGGACCGGATTCGCGCCCTAATGGCGGCAGGCGGGAAGCGGTAATTCCCCCGCCGGAAAATCGAGGACGCGGCGCCTGGCGCCGCCTGTGAAAATACGAAATGGCCTCGCCGTACGGCGAGGCCATTTTCGTTTGCACGTTGGGAAAATCCGCTCATTACAGCTTCTTTCCCGGCGGGGCTTAGCGCCCCGTCCTTAGCGCCCCGTCTTCAGGCGCAGGTCGTTCCTGACGTTTTGCACGCCTTCCACGCCGCGCGCGACTTCCACCGCGCGGGCAGCTTGGGCCTGGGAATCGACGAAGCCGGACAACTGCACGGTCCCGCGGAAAGTTTCCACGTTGACGTCGGCGGCGCTGACGTCCTTCGCCGCAAGCAGCGCGGCTTTCACTTTCGCGGTAATCGCGGCGTCGCTCGTATATTCACCCGCAGATTGCTGGGTGCGGGTCGACGTGCAGGCGCCCATGACAGCGGTGGAACCGATAATGCCGGCGATAAGCAGGGTACGGATGATCATGGTTTTTCTCCTTGCGTGTTGGTTATCTTCTAAAAACGCCGCTCAAGAGCGACAGGACGGCAAGCACAATGAAAATGAAGAACAAGATCTTGGCGATAGAGGCTGCACCGGCCGCGATGCCGCCGAAACCCAATACCGCCGCGATGATGGCGATGATGAAAAATACGACTGCGTAATGCAGCATGATTGCCCTCCCGTCGTTTCTTGCCGTTGGCGAGGTCCGGGTCAGCAAAAAAAGGACCCGGGGCTTATGGTCAAGCTAACCGCCGGGCGCGCCTGCCACAAGGCTCCGGTGTATGGATTTGTAATTTCTCGCCCCAGGCCCAGGCGTGTGTACTTATTGCTTCGTCCGCAGGCAAACAAAAAGCGCCCGCAAGGGGCGCTTTAAAAATGAGATGGGCAGCAAGTTACGTTTTAAATACTTTCGGGCTCGTTCATCACTTTCCGATACCACTCATGGAAATGCTGCATGCCGTCTTCCATGGGCGATTGATAAGGCCCGGCTTCGTCGGCACCGCGTTCCATTAGCGCACGGCGGCCTTTGTCCATGCGTTCGGCGATTTCGTCGTCTTCGACGGCGGTTTCCATGTAGGCGGCCTGCTGCGCTTCCACGAATTCGCGTTCGAAATGGACGATTTCCTCGGGATAATAAAACTCGACGATATTGACGGTTTCCTGCGGCCCTTTTGGATACAGCGTCGACAAAACCAGGGTGTGCGGGTAGATCTCGATCATGTGGGTCGGGAAATGCGTGACCCAGATCGCGCCGAATTCCGGCGTGCTGCCGTTGCGATAGGCAAGCAGGGCGTCGTGCCAGCGCTGGTACACGGGTGACCCGGGATGGGCCAGCGCATTGTGCACGCCGACGCGCTGCAGGCTGTAGTACTCGCCGAACTCCCAGGTCAGGTCGTCGCAGGTGACGAAGCGGCCCAGTCCGGGATGGAAGGGGCCGACGTGGTAGTCCTCGAGATAGACCTCAATGAAAGTTTTCCAGTTGTAGTTGCACTGGTGGACTTCCACGCGGTCGAGCACGTAATCGCTGAAGTCGAACTCGGGACGCCCGAGCAGGGGCGCGAGTTCGGTGGCGACATTGCGGTTGCCGTGGCGCGGGGCTTCGAACAGCGAGCCGTTCCATTCCTGGAGCGGGAAGCGTTGCAGGTCCAGCCCCGGCGTTTCGCTGAACAGCGGCGCGCCGATGAGCTTGCCGTGGGCGTCGTAGGTCCAGCGATGCAGCGGGCATACGATGTGGCCCGGGCGCCCGAGGTTGCCGGCGCAATGCGCCGCTTCCTTCGTTTCGCCGGGGGCATGCTTGCCCAGCATGAGCGCCTGCCTGTGACGGCAGACGTTGGACAACAGCTCGATGCCGCCCTGGTTGCGCACCAGCACGCGGCCGTCGTTTTCCTGGATCAGGGTACGGTAGTCTCCAATCTCGGGAACGCTTTTCTCGTGCCCGACGTAAAGGGGAGACTGGCCAAAAATCACTTGCAGTTCGCGCTCGTAGCGCGCTTTATCGAAATAGGCACTGACTGGGAGCTGCGCTCGGCTCGCCGTCACATGCGCCACGCGACCGATATCGGTCATGACTTCCCTCCGCGAGAGTTGTGAAGCCAATACCCCACAGTGCGACACCGCCCCTTACGCGACCTGGAGCGGCACGGGAACGTCACAAGCTGGTACTGGCGCGAAGAAAATGATCTGCCCGATCAAAGCCGGCTATTGTACCCCGGACGGGGGGATAAGTCCCCGCGGGCACTGGGGGCAGTGCGGGGCCAGTCGCCGCGATCCCGTACAATGCCAGGTTCGGTGCCGTGTGTTGAGAAGGAGGCGTGATTGGCCGAGAAGCAAGTGAATGTGCCGGAAGCGGACAAGGGCGCCGCGGCGGAGGCCTTGCCTCAGGATTTCGAAACCGCGCTCAGCGAACTCGAGGCTTTGGTGGCGAAGATGGAAGACGGCGCCATGCCTCTCGAACAATCCCTAGCGGCGTATCGGCGGGGCGTCGAGCTGGTGCGGGTTTGCCAAGACCGCCTGGCGCGCGCCGAGCAGCAGGTGAAAGTGCTCGAGGGCGAATTGCTCCGCCCGCTCGACGAGGCCGGGGATTGAGTCGATGACCGCCTGCGATGACGGATTTCCCGCGTGGATGGCGGCTTGCGGCGAGCGCGCGGAACAGGCGCTCGCGCGCTGCTTGCCCGACGAGAGCGTCGCGCCCAACATCCTCCACCGGGCCATGCGGTACGCCGTGCTGGGCGGCGGCAAGCGCGTGCGCCCCATGCTGACCTACGCGGCGGGCGAGGCCTGTGGCGCAAGCGGGCCGGCGGGCGAGGCCGCACTCGATGCGGCGGCCGCGGCGGTGGAATTGATACACGCCTATTCCCTCGTCCATGACGACATGCCCTGCATGGATGACGATGCCATGCGCCGGGGCAGGCCGTCCGTGCACGTCGAATTCGGCGAGGCGACCGCCCTGCTGGTGGGCGACGCGCTGCAGGCGCTGGCATTCGACGTGCTGGCAGCCATGCCGGTGGCGCCCGGCTTGACGGTGCAGGCCGTACAGGCGTTGGCTGCGGCTGCCGGCAGCCGCGGCATGGCGGGCGGGCAAGCCATCGATCTGGCAAGCGTGGGCAAGAGCTTGAACCGCGACGAGCTCGAGGCCATGCATCGCATGAAGACGGGCGCGTTGCTGCGTGCCAGCGCGGCGCTGGGCGGCATTGTCGTGGGGGCGAGCTCTGCCCAGCGCGCAGCCCTCGACGGCTATGCGCAGGCCGTGGGGCTGGCCTTCCAGGTGGTCGACGATATTCTCGACGTCACTGCCGATTCGGCGCGCCTGGGCAAGACGGCCGGCAAGGATGCGGCCGCCGACAAGCCCACCTATGTATCCATCCTGGGCCTGGAAGAGGCCCGGGCGCTGGCGGAGCGCCTGCGCCTGGCCGCGCACGAGGCGATCGCGCCACTTGGGCCGGGGGCCGCACGCTTGGCGGCGCTGGCCGACTTCATCGTCTTGCGCGATCGCTGAACGGAGATTCCGCACATGCCAACGAAATTGCTGGACCGCATCGACTCTCCGGCTGACCTGAAGAAACTGGACCGATGCCAGCTTCCGGCCCTGGCGGACGAGTTGCGGGCCTTCGTGCTCGAGTCCGTCTCCCGCACGGGCGGCCACCTTTCGTCCAATCTCGGCACGGTGGAGTTGACGCTGGCCCTGCATTACGTGTTCGATACGCCGCATGACCGCATCGTCTGGGATGTCGGACACCAGACCTACGCCCACAAGATTCTGACGGGCCGCCGCGCGGGCATGGCCACGCTGCGCCAGATGGGCGGCATGTCGGGCTTTCCGCGCCGCAGCGAGTCCGAGTATGACGCCTTCGGCACGGCGCATTCCTCGACCTCCATCTCTGCCGCGCTCGGCATGGCGGTGGCGGCGCGCAACGCCGGCATCCAACGCAAACACATCGCGGTCATCGGCGACGGCGCGATGTCCGCCGGCATGGCCTTCGAGGCGCTCAACAACGGCGGCGTCATGCCGGACATCGACCTGTTGGTCATCCTGAACGACAACGACATGTCGATCTCGCCGCCGGTCGGGGCGCTGAACCGCTACCTGGCGCGCCTGATGTCCGGGAAGTTTTATGCCGCCGCGCGCAACGTGGGCAAGGCGGTCCTGTCGCATGTGCCACCCGTGCTCGAGTTCGCGCGCCGGATCGAGGAACATGCCAAGGGCATGGTGACGCCGGCCACCATGTTCGAAGAGCTGGGCTTCAACTACGTGGGCCCCATCGACGGCCACGATCTCGATTCGCTGATCCCGACGCTGCAGAACATGCGCAAGCTGACGGGGCCGCGCTTTCTGCACGTAGTCACCCGCAAGGGGCGAGGCTACAAGCTGGCCGAAGCGGATCCGGTGCTCTACCACGGCCCGGGTAAGTTCGACCCGGCGGTCGGCATCGCCGCACCGGCTACGCCGCCCCGCAAGACGTTCACGCAGGTGTTCGGAGAATGGCTGTGTGACCAGGCGGCCGCCGACTCACGATTGATCGGCATTACCCCGGCCATGCGCGAAGGTAGCGGTTTGGTGGAGTTCGAGCAACGTTACCCCGATCGCTATTTCGACGTCGGCATCGCCGAGCAGCATGCGGTGACATTCGCCGCCGGGCTGGCGTGCGAGGGGCTCAAGCCGGTGGTCGCGATCTATTCGACTTTTCTGCAGCGCGGCTATGACCAGATGATCCACGACGTGGCGCTGCAGAACCTGGACGTGACGTTCGCGCTCGATCGCGCGGGCCTGGTTGGGGCGGACGGCGCCACGCATGCCGGCAATTACGATATTGCCTTCGTGCGCTGCATCCCCAATATGGTCGTGGCCACGCCTTCGGATGAAGCGGAGTGCAGGCTACTGCTTTCGACGTGTTATGCCTATCCGGGCCCGGCCACCGTCCGCTATCCGCGCGGCGCGGGAAGGGGCGTCGTCCCGGCGCCCGGGCTGGACACCGTGCCGCTGGGCAAGGGGGTCGTGCGTCGGGAAAGCGGACGCCTTGGAGCAGGAAAGCCGGGCATCGCCATCCTCGCATTCGGCACCCTGGCCGTTCCCGCCTTGAAGGCGGGCGAAGCCTTGGATGCCACCGTGGCCGACATGCGCTTTGTCAAGCCCATCGACCGCGAGCTCATCCTGGACCTGGCAAGCCGGCATGCGGCGCTGGTCACGGTGGAAGAGGGCTGCATCATGGGCGGCGCAGGCAGCGCCGTCTGCGAGACGCTGAACGAGGCCGGCGTATGCCTCCCCGTGCTACAGCTCGGCTTGCCCGACCGCTTCATCGACCATGGCGATCAGGCGGCGCTGCTGGCCGGGCTAGGATTGGACGCCGCCGGCATCGAGGAATCGATACGCACGCGTTTTCCCGAATGGGCAAAATGAGCTCGACCAGGGTTAGCCCGGTATTTCCATCTGTCCGACAAGCGCAAAATTACTTTTGCTGAAGCGCTTTGCGAAGCGTTGCAGCGAGCTTGGGAATACTTGATGTAAAACCGGTAGATATAACCTGCTGTCGTGGGGAGTATGCGTCAATGCCCGCACCACTGAGATCCCCCAATCCATCGGCGCCGTTGGCCACCCTGCGCGAGATCCTCGGCTACAACGTCCGCGCGTTTCGGGTCGCCCAGAAGATGTCGCAGGAGCAACTCGGGTTCGCCGCCCATCTCGACCGGACGTTCGTCAGTCAGGTCGAGCGGGCGCGCGTCAATATTTCGGTGGACAACATCGAAAAGCTGGCCAAGGCGCTGGATCTCGATCCCGCTCTTTTGTTCAAGCGGCCCACGCTTTGAACGGATGCGGCACGGCCGTCCGGGCCGTGCCTTCGAGGGCGGGACGTGCATACGCGCGTAGAGGGCTTAGTCCCGGAAGTTCTCGAATTCGAGAGGCAAATCCGTCACTTCCTTTCTTAGCATGGCGATCGTCGCCTGCAAGTCGTCGCGCTTGGCGCCTTGCACGCGGACGGTGTCGCCCTGGATGCTTGCCTGGACCTTTAATTTGCTGTTCTTGACCAACGCAACGATTTTCTTCGCGGCGTCCTGCGGTACGCCGTTGCGCACCGTCAGCACCTGCTTGACCTTGTCGCCGCCGATCTTCTCTATCTTGCCGTGGTCGAGGAAGCGCACGTCTACATTGCGCTTGGCCATCTTGTTCAGCAGGACGTCGCGCACCTGGTTGAGTTGGAACTCACTATCGGCATACGCGACCAATTCTTTTTCGCTTTGCTCTACCCTGGCGTCCGAACCTTTGAAGTCGAAGCGGGTGCCGATTTCTTTGTTGGTCTGTTCTACCGCATTGCGCAGTTCCACCTGGTTGGGTTTGCAGACGACATCGAATGTAGGCATGGATATGGCTCCGTGGGAGGCGGCCCGCAGGCCGGTCGATGGGATAGGAAGAATTGTAGTCAAGTAAGATGGCGGGGCTGCGGGAACCCGTCCCGCCCCGATAGGTTTTCCGGTGATTCGATTGGCTGATTCCGATACCCGTTCTTCTTTGCCCGCCCCCGGCGCCTGCGATCTGTCCTCGCTCAATACCTTCGCGCTCGAAAGCCTCGCTCCTGCCTGCGTCTCATTGCACGACGAGGCCGACCTGCCGCGGTTGGCGACGCTGGCCAAGCGCTACGACGCGCTCCTGGTGTTGGGGGGGGGGAGCAACGTCGTGCTGCCGCCCAAAGTCCGCGGGCTGGTCGCCCGGGTGGCGCTGCGGGGCGTGCGCCTGGCAGGCGAAGACGCGCGGATGCGCATCGTCGAGGCCGCGGCCGGCGAGTCCTGGCACGGGCTCGTGGCGCATTGCGTCGAGCAAGGCTGGGGAGGGTTGGAGAACCTGGCCTTGATCCCGGGCACGGTGGGCGCAGCGCCTGTGCAGAACATCGGCGCCTATGGCGTGGAGTTGTGCGAGCGCTTCGCCGGGTTGCGCGCGTACGACTTGCTGCGGGAGGAATGGGTGGACATGGATGCCTCCCAGTGTGGATTCGGCTACCGCGACAGCGTGTTCAAGCGCGAGCCCGGCCGTTGGGTCATCGCCTCCGTGCGGGTGACGCTGCCCAAGCCGTGGCGGCCCGTGCTCGAGTATCCGGACCTGCAGCGCCATCCCCGCCTGGTGGGCGCGCCGTCGCCGCGCGACGTTTTCGAAGCCGTGTGCGAGATCCGGCGCGCCAAGCTGCCCGATCCAGCGGTACTGGGCAATGCCGGCAGTTTCTTCAAGAATCCGGTGGTGCCGGCTGCACAGTACGAGGCCTTGCGCGCGCGCTTCCCCGGGCTGGTGGGGTACCCCCAGGCCAATGGCGGCTACAAGCTCGCCGCCGGCTGGCTAATCGACCAGTGCGGCTGGAAAGGGCGGCGTCTGGGCCCGGTGGGGGTCCACGAACGGCAGGCGCTGGTGCTGGTGAACCATGGCGGGGCGCGGGCCGCCGACGTGCTGGCCCTGGCCGAGGCCATCCGCCGTGATGTGGAAAACCGGTACGGCGTGGTCCTGGAGCCGGAACCGGTCGTCGTGCCGGGCGCCTCGGAGCGCACGTAGCGCCGCGCTAGGCGGCCTTGCGCGTGCGCACGTACCGTTCAATGAATCGCAGCAGCAGCGCCTGGGCTTCGGGCGTGGGGCGCATGTGTGCTTTCAAGGTGTCCAGGTCGAAGCCTTCTTCTTTCAGCCGGTCGGCGTAATGCGCAAGATAGGTGGCCATGATCTCGGTGCAGAACTCCGGATGGAACTGCGTGGACACCACGCCGTCGCCATACTGCACGATCTGGTGGGCGTCGTGGTCCGAGCGGGCGAGCACGGTGGCGCCGGGCGGCAATTCGACCACGGTCTGCTGGTGGATGAGCTGGGCGGGAAAGTGGCTGGGTAATCCAGCCGTCAGCGGGGCGTTGCAGGCCGGCTCCAGCAATTCGATGTCCCGAGTGCCGACTTCGCGTCCGCGCGGATGGTAGTCGACCCGCCCGCCCAGCGCGTGGGCCAACAATTGGTGGCCGTAGCAAATGCCGTAGATGGGCAGCTTCTCGTCGACCGCCTGTCGCACCCAGGCGGCGGCCCGTTCGCTCCAAGGCGCGCGTTCGGTCACCATGGCGGGCGAGCCCGTGATGATGGCTGCGCGGTAGCTCGAAGGCGGGCGCAGGGCTTCGCCTCGGTAGACAGCGATGATTTCCGCTTCGTCCGGCCGCAGCCCCGCCGCCCGGCAGATCATGTGGCTGAAACTGCCGTGCCGGCCGGCAACCGGTGCGGGAGGCACGCCGGTTTCGATAATGGCTACGGGCGGTGCGGCTTGCTCGGTCATGGCAAGAATGAATGTTGGGGCGGCAGGGGCAAAAACGAGATCGGCGACCCGTGGTCGCCGATCGTCCGTGTGGGCGCCCGTCAGGGGGCGGATGAGGCAAGCATTGCCACCGAACTCATCCGCGCTTGCGGCGAGCGTTTTCGGCAATCCGCATGCGCAGCGCGTTCAGCTTGATGAAACCGCCGGCATCGGCTTGGTCGTAGGCGCCGCCGTCGTCGTCGAAGGTTGCGATGGTCTGGTCGAACAGGGTGTCCTTGGAGTCGCGCGCCACCGTATAGACGTTGCCCTTGTACAGCTTCAGGCGCACCCACCCGTTGACCGACTGCTGGGTGTGGTCGATCAGCACCTGCAGCGCCTTGCGTTCCGGGCTCCACCAGTAGCCGTTGTAGATCAGGCTGGCGTAGCGCGGCATGAGGTCGTCCTTGAGGTGGGCGACTTCGCGGTCAAGCGTGATGGATTCGATCGCCCGGTGCGCGCGCAGCATGATCGTGCCTCCCGGGGTTTCGTAGCAGCCGCGGGACTTCATGCCGACGTAGCGGTTTTCCACCAGGTCGAGGCGGCCGATGCCGTGCTTGCCGCCGAGCTTGTTCAGTTCGGTGAGCACTTGGGCGGGCGTCATGCGCTTGCCATTCACGGCGACGATGTCGCCGCGCTCGAATTCGAGCTCCACGTATTCCGGGGCGTCGGGCGCGGCCTCCGGGGACACCGTCCAGCGCCACATCGACTCTTCCGCCTCGGCCTTCGGGTCTTCCAGGTGCCGGCCTTCGTAGCTGATGTGGAGCAGGTTGGCGTCCATGGAGTAGGGCGCGCCGCCTTGCTTGTGCTTCATCTCGATGGGAATGCCGGCCTTCTCGGCGTAGGCGAGCAGCTTCTCGCGAGAGAGCAGGTCCCATTCGCGCCACGGGGCGATGACTTTGATGCCCGGCTCGAGCGCGTAGTAGCCGAGTTCGAACCGGACCTGGTCGTTGCCCTTGCCGGTGGCGCCGTGCGAGACGGCGTCGGCCTTCACCTCGCGGGCGATCTCGATCTGGCGCTTGGCGATCAGTGGCCGCGCGATGGACGTGCCGAGCAGGTATTCGCCTTCGTAGATGGTGTTCGCGCGGAACATCGGGAAGACGAAGTCGCGCACGAACTCTTCGCGCAGATCTTCGATATAGATGTGTTCCGGCTTGATGCCAAACTTCAGTGCCTTGGTGCGAGCCGGTTCGAGTTCCTCACCCTGGCCGATGTCGGCGGTGAAGGTGACGACTTCGCACTGGTACGTATCCTGCAGCCATTTCAGGATGACGGATGTGTCAAGGCCGCCCGAGTAGGCTAGTACGACCTTCTTTACTTCGCTCATTGATGTTCCCAGGACATGGACGGCCCGCGTGTGGCGGTGCGGCTATTGGCCGGTCTAGGTCACCGGCTATGGAGGCGCCGCAAGGCGCCGCGCCATAACGCGGGATCGTGCAACCGCCCCCCGGCCTAACAAGGGCGATCGGCTATTGTAGCAAGGATGGCGGCCGGCACCATTTGCCGGGGGCCGTGCGCGGGAAATGGCCGGGCCACCGTTGCCGGCGCGCCACCATTTCCCACGCCTGGGTCTAAAGGCGTCCGAGCAGCAGGAATTCCATCAAGGCCTTTTGGACGTGCAGGCGGTTTTCCGCTTCGTCCCAAACCACGCTTTGCGGACCGTCGATCACTTCGGCCGTGACTTCCTCGCCCCGGTGCGCGGGCAGGCAGTGCATGAAGATCGCGCTGGGATCGGCCACGGCCATCATTTCGCTATCGACGCACCAGTCGGCGAAGGCGGCCCGGCGTTCTTCGTTTTCCGCCTCGAAGCCCATGCTCGTCCACACGTCGGTGGTGACGAGGTGGGCGCCTGCGCAGGCTTGCATCGGGTCGGCGAACTGCTTGAGGCGCTCGGGGCTGACGACTCCCGCGCGCTCCGGCTCGAGCTCATAGCCGGGAGGCGTGGAGACGTGCAGATTGAAATCCAGCAGCTCGGCGGCCTGCAGCCACGTGTTGCACATGTTGTTGGAATCGCCCACCCAGGCAACCGTCTTGCCCTGGATGGGGCCACGGTGCTCGATGTAGGTAAAGATGTCGGCCAGGATCTGGCAGGGGTGGAATTCGTTGGTCAGGCCGTTGATGACTGGCACGCGCGAGTGTGCCGCAAACCGTTCGATCTTGGTTTGTTCGAAAGTGCGGATCATCACCAGGTCCACCATGCGGGAGATGACCTGGGCCGCGTCTTCGATCGGCTCGGCGCGGCCCAGCTGGGAATCGCCCGTGGTCAGGTGGATGACCGAGCCCCCCATTTGGTACATGCCTGCCTCGAACGAGACACGGGTACGCGTGCTGGCTTTCTCGAACACCATGGCGAGCGTGCGGTCGCTCAGGGTGAAGTGCGGTTCGTAGTTCTTGAACTTGCGCTTGATGAGCGCGGCGCGGTCGAACAGATACTCGATTTCCTCACGCGTGAAGTCGTTGAACTGCAGGAAGTGCCGCAACGGGGGAGGGGATTTCTTGGAGGTTTGTTCGGGTTGTGCGTTCATACGACGCCTCTGACAGGGAATCGCCGAATCAGCGTGCAGTGGCCGGCACCGCGCGGCTATCGACTCATCGGCTCGTTTCGCGGAAAGGATCAATGATACCCGAGGGAAGGGCGCCGGTCGCCGGTGACGCGCCGTCGCGTCCTTGGCTTGCAAGGAAAGTGGAGGAGGCCTGGGGCGATCAGTTACAATGCTCAGCTCTCATTTGCGGCGTAAACCGCCCCTCGTGCGCCTGCCATCGCTGACGTACGGGCGGCCCGATCAGGCATGCAACCGATCCGGCCGGAGATCTACCGGGTTCACGAGACCTCTTCACCGCGGATTTTCCGCCCACACATCGACGATGGCTGAAAGCGTCAGGCAGTTCATTATCCAGGGCATCACCCACAGCGGCAGCAAGTTTCGTCCCAGCGACTGGGCCGAGCGCCTGGCTGGCGTCATGTCGCCTTTTCGACCCAAGGGCAGCGTGGCGAGCCCCTATACCTATTCGCCCTATGTCGTGCCGACCTTCATCGACGGCGTCAAGTGCGTGGTGGTGGACGAGCGGCTGCGTGCGCTCGAGCCCCTGGCCTGGCAATTCGTGGTCGACTTCGCGCGGGACAACGACTTGCGGACCATGGAGGCCTGCCTGATTCCCGACGCGGCAGACAAGCCTTCCGATCCCGAGCGGGGCTGACCCCGCTCTTTTTTTGCCTTCTTCATGGCGAGGGGCTGGCTGATTGCCTTGGAAGGGGCGAACGAAAGCCTGCCCGTCAGTATCCCGACGGGCAGGCTTTGCTTTCATTTGCGCGGCCCGAAGGCCGCGGCGCCGATCCGGATTAGGCCAGCGCCTTGACGGCGGCGGCCAGGCGGCTCTTGTGGCGAGCGGCCTTGTTCTTGTGGATGATTTTCTTGTCGGCGACGCGGTCGATCACGCTGGTGGCCTTTTGCAGCACTTCCGTGGCGGCGGCTTTGTCGCCGGCCTCGATGGCTTGGCGCACACGCTTGATCGAGGTGCGCAGCATCGAGCGCAGGCTGGAATTGTGCTTGTTGCGGGCCACTGCTTGGCGGGCGCGCTTGCGTGCTTGGGCGGTATTAGCCATGGAAAATTCCGTATCGAGTAAGGCGAAGACACGTCTTGCACACGTTCGCGCTATACGTCGTTCGCGCGGGGAAGGAGCTTCGCAAAGCCAAAGACTATAGCCTTAAATGCCCGTAAAATCAAATGCGACGTGATTCGTCCATTGCTCAACACGTGCATCTGCAACACATCCGCGCGGTGCGCCGCGTAGAAGGTCATCCATGAATTTGCTGCGCGCCGCGGCCACTGTCAGCAGTTATACCTTATTGTCCCGGATTACCGGCCTGGTACGCGACATCCTCATCGCCCGGGCCTTTGGCGCCGGCAGCCTCACGGACGCTTTCTGGGTGGCGTTCCGCATTCCCAACCTGCTGCGGCGCCTGTTCGCAGAGGGCGCGTTTTCCCAGGCTTTCGTGCCCATCCTGGGCGAAGCCCGCGCCCGGCATGCTCCCGAAGACACCCGGCTGCTGCTGGACCGGGTTGCGTCCTTGCTGACCTTTACCCTGATGGTGGTCACGGCGCTAGGCGTCGTGGCAGCGCCGTGGGTGGTGAGCGCCGTCGGCAGCGGCTTGCGCGGGGCCGACCGCGCTGCCGACTTCCACTCTGCGGTCTGGATGACCCGGGTCATGTTCCCGTACATCCTGTGCATGTCGTTGGTCGCGTTCGCCTCGGGCGTCCTCAATACGTGGCGGCGTTTCGGCGTGCCGGCTTTCACGCCGGTGCTGCTGAATCTTTCCATGATCGCCGCCAGCCTGTGGCTCGCCCCGCGTTTTTCCGTGCCCATCCATGCCTTGGCAGTCGGCGTCATGGTGGGCGGTGTGGCGCAACTGGCGGTCCAGTTCGCGGCCTTGGCGCGCATCGGCTTATTTCCGCGCATAGGCCTGGGATTGCGTACCGCCTGGGCCGATCCCTATGTACGGCGCATCGTGCGGCAGATGCTGCCGGCCATCGTGGGGGTGTCGGTCGCGCAGCTTTCGCTGCTCATCAATACCAACATCGCGACCTGGCTGGCGCCGGGCAGCGTGACCTGGCTATCGTTCGCCGACCGGCTGATGGAATTCCCGACCGCGCTGTTGGGCATCGCGCTGAGCACTGTGCTGTTGCCCAGCCTCTCCCAGGCCCATGCGGCGGGGCGACCCGAGGAGTACAGCGCGCTGCTCGACTGGGGCCTGCGGCTCACGCTGCTGCTGGGGCTGCCGGCTTGCCTGGGGCTTGCGCTGATGTCCGAGGGGCTCGTCAGCACTTTGTTCCATTACGGCGCGTTCACGGCTGTCGACGTGGCCCAGACCCGGACTGCGGTCATCGCCTATGCGGTGGGGCTGATCGGGCTGTTGTCGGTGAAGATTCTCGCGCCCGGGTTTTACGCGCGGCAGGACATCCGCACGCCGGTCAAGATCGCGCTGGTCGTGCTGGTGGCGACGCAATGCCTGAACCTGGTATTCGTGCCCTGGCTGCAGCATGCCGGCCTGGCGCTTTCCATCGGCACGGGTGCTTGCATCAACGCGCTGGCCTTGCTCGTAGGGCTGCGCCGGCGCGGAGCGTACCGTCCTGCCGGCGGCTGGGCGGGGTTCCTGGTGCGGCTCGTCGTGGCGTTGGCCGCGATGGGAGCGGCGCTGTGGTTCATTGAACAGCAGATCGACTGGCTGGGCCTGCAGGCCCGCGCCTGGATGCGGGCTGCCTTGTTGCTGGCCGTGGTAGCCGGGTCGGCCGTTGTGTATTTCGGAGCCCTGTTCGCGCTCGGATTCAGGCCGCGCGATTTCCGTCGCCGGGTAGTGAGCGATTAGCGCGTGCCGCCCGGGCAGGGCCGGGGCGTCCGCCCGGGCGGCAACGCGTTCAGAGCAGCGGCACTAGCAGCAGTGCCACGATGTTGACGATCTTGATGAGCGGGTTCACCGCGGGGCCGGCCGTATCCTTGTAGGGGTCGCCGACCGTGTCGCCGGTCACGGCAGCCTTGTGGGCTTCCGATCCCTTGCCGCCGTGATTGCCTTCCTCGATGTATTTCTTGGCGTTGTCCCAGGCGCCGCCGCCCGTGCACATCGAGATGGCGACGAACAGGCCCGTGACGATGGCCCCCATCAGCATGCCGCCCACGGCCATCCGGGCCGCCTCGCCGCCCATCAGCAGGCCGATGACGATGGCCAGCACGATGGGCACCACGACGGGCAGGGCCGAAGGAATCATCATTTCCTTGATCGCGGCCTTGGTGAGCATGTCTACCGCCTTGCCGTATTCAGGCTTGCCGGTGCCTTCCATGATGCCTGGGATCTCCTTGAACTGGCGGCGAACCTCGACCACCACCGAGCCTGCCGCACGCCCGACGGCCTCCATTGCCATGGCGGCGAAGAGATAGGGGATGAGGCCGCCGATGAACAGGCCGATGATGACGGCCGGCTCCGCCAGCGAGAAGCCCACGCTCTTGCCGAGGTGGTCCAGCGCGTGGGTGAAGTCGGCAAACAGCACCAGCGCCGCCAGGCCCGCAGAGCCGATGGCATAGCCCTTGGTGACGGCTTTCGTGGTGTTACCCACGGCGTCGAGCGGGTCGGTGATATTTCGCACCGATTCGGGCATTTGCGCCATTTCGGCGATGCCGCCCGCATTGTCGGTGATGGGGCCGTAGGCATCCAGCGCGACGATGATGCCGGCCATCGACAGCATGGAGGTAGCGGCGACGGCGATGCCGTACAGGCCGGCCAGGGTATAAGCGGCGTAGATGGCCAGGCATACCAGGATGACCGGCGCGGCGGTCGACTTCATCGATACGGCCAGGCCGGCGATGATGTTGGTCCCGTGGCCCGTGGTGGAGGCTTGGGCGACCGAGCGCACCGGCTTGTATTCGGTGCCGGTGTAGTACTCGGTGATCCAGACGATGAGGCCGGTCAGCACCAGTCCGACCACGGTGCAACCGTACAGCCTGCCAAGGCTGCCGCCGTCGTCGAGGGGCGTTCCGCCGAACACCCATGCCGTGAGCGGGTAGAACACGACGAGCGCCAGGACGCCGGCGACGATGAGGCCGCGGTACAGGGCGCTCATGATGCGCTTGCCAGGGCTCGCCTTGACCGCCATGCAACCCAGGATGGACGCGATGATGGAGAACCCGCCGAGCACGAGCGGATAAATCACCGCCTCGAGCGGGGCGACCTCGATCATGAGCGAGCCCAGCAGCATGGTGGCGATGATGGTGACGGCATAGGTCTCGAAGAGGTCGGCTGCCATGCCTGCGCAGTCGCCCACGTTGTCGCCTACGTTGTCGGCGATCACGGCCGGGTTGCGCGGATCGTCTTCGGGGATGCCGGCTTCGACCTTGCCCACGAGGTCGGCGCCGACGTCCGCTCCCTTGGTGAAGATGCCGCCGCCGAGGCGGGCAAAGATGGAGATCAGGGACGAACCGAAGGCGAGGCCGATGAGCGGAAGCAGCCTGTCATGCAGCCCCTCGGCCCCGGAAAGATTGGTGGCGAGCAGGATCCAGAGCAGCACGGTGATGCCGGTCAGCCCGAGGCCGACTACCAGCATGCCGGTGATGGCGCCGCCGCGGAAGGCGACGGTCAAGGCCTGGTTGAGCCCGAGTGTCGCGGCTTGCGCCGTGCGCACGTTGGCGCGCACCGATACGTTCATGCCTATGAAGCCCGCTGCGCCGGACAGGATGGCGCCGACCGCGAAGCCCACCGCACACGCCCAGCCGAGGCCGGGAACGAGGCCGATGACGATGAACAGGATGACGCCGACGATCGCGATGGTGGAATATTGTCGGGCGAGATAGGCTTGCGCCCCCTGCTGGACCGCCGACGCGATTTCCACCATGCGGGTGTTCCCGCTCTCCTGCTTGAGGATCCAGAAAGTGGAAAACGCGCCGAATGCGACGGCCAAAAGGCCGCATACGAGCGCAAACAACAGACCGGTGGCCATGCAACTCCTCCTTTTTTGTTCTACTGCGAAACCTTGACGACTACGAAGCAAACAAAAACGATTGAGCGCAGGCGAAGGGTTCGTCTGCGGGGGCGGCGGGGGGCGCCGCCGCGCGCGGTTACTTGACCGCGTCGAAGAGCCGGGCCTTGATTTCCTCGACGGTGCCGACGCCGGAAATCTTCCGGTAGCGCGGCGCCTGCGGGTCGCCCGACGCAGCCCATTGCGAGTAATAATCCACCAGCGGGCGCGTCTGCTGGCGGTAGACCTCGAGGCGCTTGCGCACGGTCTCTTCCTTGTCGTCGTCGCGCTGCACCAGGGGTTCGCCCGTGATGTCGTCGACGCCTTCGTTCTTGGGCGGGTTGAACCGCAGGTGGTAGGTGCGTCCGCTGGGCAGGTGCACGCGCCGACCGCTCATGCGTTCGATGATTTCCTCTTCCGGCACGTCCACTTCGACGACGAAGTCGAGCGGCACGCCTGCCGCGCGCAGGGCTTCGGCTTGCGGAATGGTGCGCGGGAAACCGTCAAACAGGTAGCCGTTCGCGCAGTCGGGATCCTTGAGGCGATCCTTGACCAGGCCGATGATGATGTCGTCGGACACAAGGCCGCCGGCATCCATGACTTTTTTCGCTTCGATCCCGAGCGGGGTGCCGGCCTTGACGGCGGCACGGAGCATGTCGCCGGTGGAGATTTGCGGGATGCCGTAGCGTTCCTTGAGGAACGCAGCCTGAGTGCCTTTGCCGGCGCCGGGCGCTCCAAGCAAGATTAGACGCATTGATGATTCCTGATTGAGTTGGTGTTCTAGTCCTGTGGCACGATCGGCGCAAACACGGCAGTCCAGGCCCCGCCGGGGCGGCGTTGCGGTATCGCCGGTGTGAAGAGAAGGCCGATGCGTTGCGGCATGCGGTCGTCGGTGTGGTGCCGCCCCCCTTGTGGCCGCGTGTTCCAGGCGCGATTGCCCAAAATTACCTCAAGCGCGCCAGAGCGGTCAAATTAGCTTCTTTCGGCGACTAACCGGCGTACGAGTTCCAAATCGGCCTGGGTGTCGACCCCGGGCGCGGGGGCCTGCGGCGTGACGTGCACCTGGATCGCATAGCCGTGTTCCAGCGCCCTGAGCTGCTCGAGCGATTCCCACTTCTCCAGCCTGCCTTGCGGCAGCGAGGGAAAGCGACGCAGGAAACCGACCCGGTACGCGTAGAGGCCGATGTGGCGCATGGCGGGCAGGCCCGGCGCGCAAACGCGTTCGCCTGCGGCTAGCGCGTCGCGCGCCCAGGGAATGGGGGCACGCGAGAAGTACAGCGCATGTCCGTCGGCGCCGCACACGACCTTGACGAAGTTCGGGTTGAACAGCTCCTCGGCCGTGTCGATGGGGTGCGCCGCCGTGGCAATGGCGGCCGCGGCGTGGCGGTCGAGGGTGTGCGCGACCTGCGCGATGAGCGCCGGGTCGATCAAAGGTTCGTCGCCCTGGACGTTGACCACGAGCTGGGTGTCGTCGAGCTCGAGCGCATCGCACGCTTCGGCCAGGCGGTCCGTGCCCGTGGGATGGTCGGCGCGCGTCAGCAGGCTCTCGAACCCATGCGCGCGCACCGCATCCTGGATCGCGGCGTCGTCGGTGGCGACCAGCACGCGGGCGGCGCCACTCGCCTGTGCCTGCCGGGCGACGCGCACCACCATGGGTTCGCCGCCGATGTCGGCAAGCATCTTGCCCGGCAGCCGGGTGGAGGCGGCACGGGCCGGAATGATGGCGATGAACGCGGGCAGGTCAGCCACGGGCGGCCTCGCCGGCTTGCGCTTCGGCCTCTTCCTGCCAGGGCAGTGCCTCGGACTCGAGCATGACCGGTATGCCGTCGCGGATGGGGAAGCTCAGCCGATCGGCGCGGCAAGTCAGCAGCTTGGCCGAGCGGTCGTGGCGCAAGGGCCCCTTGCAAAGCGGGCAGACCAGGATGTCAAGCAGGCGTACGTCCATGGAGTCGGGTTTCCAGCCAGTCGAAGAAGGTGGGGTCGGACAAGTGCGCCGATACGCTGACGACCCATACGCGCGGGTCGTCCAAAGAAGGACATTTTACGGCGTCCTTGTCGGTGATGAGTATGAGGTCCGCGTCGATGGCGGCGAACGGAGAATCCGCGTAGTCGTAGTGGTCGGGCAACCCGAGGGCTGCGTCCAGGTGGATGCCCGCCCGGCGTAGGGTTTCGAAAAAGCGCGAGGGATTGCCAATGCCTGCCACGGCTGCGATGCGGCGCGCGGGCGGCAGCGCCTGCAGCGCTCGCCATTCGCCGTCGGCCAGCCGCCGGACGCCGTCGATGACGAGGTCCATATCTACCGCCCGCACCCCGGGCGGCGTAGCCGGTGGCCGCCCGCCGCGGGCGCCGCTGCGGTTGGTGACGATGGCATCGACGTCCCCCAACTTGGAGGCCGGCTCGCGCAAGGGGCCGGCGGGCAGGAGCAGTCCATTGCCGATGCCCCGCTCGTCCTGCACGACGATTTCGACGTCCCGGGCCAGGCCCAGGTGCTGCAGGCCGTCGTCGGAGAGGATGACGTCCACCTCGGGGTGCTGCTCGAGCAATGCCCGGGCGGCGGCGGCGCGGCGCGGATGCACGGCGACGGGAACCCCGGCCTGGCGCGCGATGAGGGCGGGCTCGTCCCCGAACGCGGCCGGATCGATGCTGCCGCACCCGACGCGCGGGGCCGGGCCGATCGATGCGCCATAGCCGCGGCTGACGATTCCCGGATGGCGGCCGCGCTCGCGCAGCGCTTGCGCGGCAGCCACGATGAATGGTGTCTTGCCCGTGCCGCCGACGTAGAGGTTGCCCACGACCACGACCGGCACGCGCAGGCGCTCGGCCCGGCGCCACCCTGTGCGATAGGCCCAGCGCTTGGCGGCGACGGCGGCTGCAGTCAGGCAGGCGAGCGGGCGCAGCAGGCGCGAGAGCCAGCCGCCTTCTTGCCACTGGTGCTGTAGAGTCGCGCGCAGGGCCGAGGATTTCATCGGGAGGCAGGCGCCGCGGTGGATTGTGTCGTGAATCCCACGCGGGAAATCCCCGCGCGGCCGGCGGCTTCCATGGCCCGTACCACGGCTTGGTGCGTGGCTGACGCGTCGGCGTCGATCACCAGCGTCGGGTCTTCGCGCCCGGCCGCCGCCTTGCGTATCGCTTCGGCAAGCAGCCCGGCCTCGGATACCGGCAGGGCGCGGCCATTCAGGGCGTAGCGGCCGTCCGCGGCGACGGTCACCGTGATTTGCGGCCCGGGTTCCTGTTCCTGGGCGGATGCGTCGGGCAGCCGCACGGACAATTGGCTGAAGCGCGAGAAAGACGTACTGGCGGCGAGGAAAATCAGGATCACCAGCAGGACGTCGATCAGCGGAATCAGATTGATGTCGGGGTCGTCGTGCCCGAGATGCCGACGGAAATTCATGTCCAGCGCTCCATTGCCGTGATGCACCGCCGGCCGCGGCCGGCCTGTTTCCAGGGCGGCTCAGGCAGGTTCATGCAACGCATCCATCAGCCGCGCGGCCGCACGCTCCAGTTCGTGCAGGCTGTCGTTGATGCGCGCGCGGAAATAACGATAGAAGATCATGGCCGGGATGGCGATGAATATGCCTAGGCCCGTGTTATAGAGGGCGATGGAGATGCCGTGGGCCAACTGGGCGGGATCGCTGCCGGCGGGCGAGTAGGAGCCGAAAATCTCGATCATGCCGACGACGGTGCCGAACAGGCCCATCAAGGGGGCGACGGCCGCAATGGTGCCGATGGCACCCACGTACCGGCCCAGGCTGTGGGCGACGTTTTCCCCGGCCTGTTCGAGGGCGTCCTTGAGCGCGGGCCGGGAGCGATGCATGTTGCGCAGGCCGGCGGCCAGCACCCTCCCCAGCGGGGAGTCGGCCTCCAGCCTGGCTATGATGTCGGGCGTGACGCGGCGCTTCTGCACCAGCACGAGGACGTCTTCCAGCAGGCGGGGCGGGGCGATGCGGCGCTTGCGCAGGGCGAGCAGGCGTTCGACGATGAGCGTCAGTGCGATGAACGAGCTGGCGATCAGGGGCCAGATGGGCCAGCCGGCCTCGCGGACGATGGCGAGCAAGAAACCTCTCCTTTTCGATGAAGGCGAGAATGTACGAGCGCGGCCGGGTCTGGGCAAGTCGGGCCGCCGGAGGTATCCACAGAATCTGTGGATAATTGTGTGGGTAACTTGGCTTGATCCTACGCGTGATGCCTTTTCCGGTAGGATGCCCGGTTTTTGTTCAGCCCGCGAAATAGTCAAAAATTCAATGAAATCAATCTATTACGAATTGCTTTCGAGTGTCGTGACGAAAAAAATACTTGACATGTACAGTTTACGAGGCTGTGGAAAGGTTCTTGCTCGGAAAGCCTGATGAATAGTGGATTTGCATCTGCACATGACGATTTTTCGCGGGGGATACTGACAATCTCCCAGTTGAACCGCGCCGTAGCCACTTTGTTGGAGCGCAACATCCCGTTGGTGTGGGTCCGCGGGGAGGTGTCCAATTTCACGGCCGCTGCCTCGGGCCACTGGTACTTCACCCTCAAGGACGGGAGCGCGGCGGCGCGGGGCGTCATGTTTCGCGGGCGGGCCATGCTCGTCGGCTTCACGCCACGGGAAGGCGACCGCATCGAAGTCCGGGCGCGCGTGTCGCTGTATGAGCCGCGCGGCGACTACCAGCTGCAAGTCGAGTCCATGCGCCGCGCGGGCCAGGGCGACCTGTTCGAGGCGTTCCTGCGGCTCAAGGAAAAGCTGGCCGCAGAAGGGCTGTTCGATCCGGGGCGCAAGCGCGCGCCCTCGCCCATCCCGCGTACCGTGGGCATCGTTACTTCGTTGCAAGCCGCGGCGTTGCGCGATGTCCTGACCGCGCTCGCGCGCCGCGCGCCCCACGTCGGGGTGGTGGTATATCCGGCTCCGGTGCAAGGGGAGGATGCCGGCGAGCGGCTCGCCCAGGCCGTCGAACTGGCGAACCGCCGGGCCGAGGTCGATACCTTGTTGCTGGTGCGGGGGGGCGGCAGCATCGAGGATCTCTGGGCGTTTAATCACGAAGGCTTGGCCCGGGCCGTGGCCGCCAGCCGGATTCCCGTCATCAGCGGGGTAGGCCACGAGACGGATTTCACCATTGCGGATTTCGCGGCGGACGTGCGGGCGCCGACACCGACGGCGGCGGCCGAGCTGGCGAGCCTGCCGCGCGCACAATGGTTGACCCGGGTCGAACAGGCTGCCCAGGGCCTGCGGCGGGCGCAACGCAGGCGCATGGAGCAGCTGGAGCAGCGATTGGATCGCGCGGCCGCGCAGCTCATTCCTCCGCGCGAGCGGCTGGCGCGCCAGCGAGATCGCCTCGCCAGCCTCGCCCGCGGCTTGAGCGCGGCCTGGTCCGCGGCCCAGCGCGACCGCGCTTCGGAGGTGGGGCTTCTGCGGCAGCGCCTGATCGCGCAGCTTCCCGACCCCGCGCGCATGGCATCGCGCGTGGACGATATCGCCCGCCGCCTGCGCCAACGCCAGGCTTATCAGTTGGCCAGCCTGCAGCAGCGCCTGGCTTCGCATGCGGCGCATCTGCGGGCGCTCGGGCCGGAGCAGACCCTGGCGCGAGGCTATGCCATCGTGCGCGATGCCCGCGGCCACATCGTCCGGCAGGCCCATACGCTGGAAGTCGGCGAGCCGCTCGCGCTGAGTTTTGCCGAAGGGGCCGCAGAGGCGTCGGTGACGGCCGTGGAACCGGACCGCGGCACTTTGTGAGCCGGCGCGACGGACCGTCGGCGGGGCGGGTTAACCTTTCGTCACGCGGGGGCTTCCCTACCAACGTGTATTCTTGTCGATAAAATGCATACGCAACCCTCCCAACCAGAATCAGGAGCTCAGATGGAACACACCCTTCCGCAATTGCCGTATGCCCTGGATGCCTTGGCCCCGACCATTTCCAAGGAAACCCTGGAATACCACCACGGCAAGCATCACCAGACCTACGTCACCAACCTGAACAACCTCATCAAGGGCACCGAGTTCGAGAATGCCTCGCTCGAGGACATCGTCAAGAAATCCTCTGGCGGCATCTACAACAACGCGGCCCAGCACTGGAACCACTCCTTCTACTGGAACTGCCTGACGCCCAAGAGCACGCCTCCCTCGGGCAAGCTGGCCGACGCCATCAATGCCAAGTGGGGCAGCTTTGACGCCTTCAAGGACGCCTTCAACAAGCTCGCCGCGGCCAACTTCGGTTCGGGCTGGACCTGGCTGGTCAAGAAGGCCGACGGCTCGCTCGACATCGTCAACACCGGCGCCGCCGGCAACCCGCTGACCACCGGCGACACGCCCCTGTTGACCTGTGACGTGTGGGAACACGCCTACTACATCGACTACCGCAACGCCCGCGTGAAGTACCTCGAAAACTTCTGGGGCATCGTCAACTGGGAATTCGTAGCCAAGAACTTCGGCTGATTTCCGATGCGCCGCATTGCGGCGCCAGCATGCGGCCCCTAGGCCCTAGCGGCCGCATCATGCGCGCTTTTCGCAAGGCAGGCCTTGACGAATGGCGCGCTTTTTTATTGTCCCGGCATCCTTGAAGAACCGACGCCCCGTCACCTGGCGAGACCAGGCTTCCATTACCGTCCGGCGCAAAGGCCGCCAGGTCCTGCGCGTGTCGCGCAAGACGTTCCGCTACGCGCTCGTGTTGTGCGGCGCGGCGGGCGTGGCCCTGCTGTCGCTAGCGTTCGCCCGGCTGGCCGAGATGGCGCTCGAGTGGAATGCACGATGGACGCAGGCCGCTCCATGGGCGGCGCTGTTCGTCATTCCCGCTGCCATGGCGGGGCTGCGCTGGCTGACCATGAAGGTGGCCCCGCTCGCGCGCGGTAGCGGCATCCCCCAGGTCATTGCCGCGACTTCGTTGCCGGCGCCGCTCGCGGCGAGCGGTCTCGTCTCGCTGATGCAGGCGCTATGGAAAATCCCGCTCACGGCCCTCGCACTGCTGGCGGGCGCGTCGGTGGGCCGCGAAGGTCCGTCGGTGCAGGTTGGGGCGGCGGCCATGCTGGGCTGGGGACGCTGGTGGCAGGAGCGTTTCGGGGTCCGGCTTCGCTTTCGCACGAGCGAGCTGATCGCCGCTGGCGCCGCCGGCGGGTTGGCGGCTGCGTTCAATACGCCGCTTGCAGGCGTGGTATTCGCCATCGAGGAGCTGGGCCGGAGCGCCGAGGTGAGGTGGAACCGCCTGGCGCTCTCGGGCGTCCTCGCTTCCGGTTTCATCGCCTTGGCCATCGCGGGCGACAATCCGTACTTCCACGTCGCAGCCAAGGCGGGCTTTGCGCAAGGGAGCTGGGGGTGGACGCTTGCCAGCGGCATACTGAACGGCGCGCTGGGCGGTTTGTTCGCCACCATGCTGTTGCGCGGGGCGCGCGGCTTGGCCCCGGCGCGCTGGCGCGACTGGATCGACGGCCACCCGATACGCGTGGCGGCCATCGCCGGTGTGGTCGTGGCGGTCTTGGGCTTGCTGACGGGCGGCGCCACGTACGGAACGGGCTATGCGCAGACCGCCGCCTTGCTGAACGGCCAGCCCATCGAGAGTGCCTGGTTCGGCATCGCCAAGTGGCTGGCCAGCGTCGTGTCGTACGTATGCGGCATTCCGGGCGGCATATTCACGCCGTCGCTGGCCATTGGCGCCGGCATAGGCGACCACATCGTGCAATTGGCCGGACCGAACGCGGATGGCCGCACCCTGGCGCTGGTCTCGATGGCCGCTTTCCTCGCTGCGGCCACGCAGGCACCCATCACGGCCAGCGTCGTCGTCATGGAAATGACACGCAGCCAGGAACTGACCTTCCACTTGTTGATGGCCACGTTGGTGGCGTCGTGGGTGTCGCGGCAATTCTGTCCGCGGCCGTTCTATCACGCGATGGCATTGCGTTTCTATCAAGATGCCACGCCATCGGCTGGAAGCCGGCGCGGCTCGCAAATGTAATTTTTCGACGCTTGTGCTTCACAACGTCGGTCGTCTGCCCCTTTAATAGCGCCTGCGGCGCACGCGTGCCGTACGGGGGAACCGATGTTGGACAAGAAAAGAGTGGCCGCTTGGTCGGTCGTGGGCGCCATGGTGCTGGCCGCCGTAGGCATGGGTGCATGGTGGGCGGGCAAGCAGGCGGGCAGGCAAGATGATGTGCCCCCCGCCGTCGAGCCGGCGGGGGCTGCCGATCCCTTTGCATTGCTGTCTTGCACGACGCGGGTGTTCGATGAGTCGTTGGCGCTGGCCGTGACTTTTTCACAGCCGCTCGACAGGCGGCAGTCTTTGGGCAGGCTGCTGCGCGTGGTGGATTCCGGCCCGGCGCCTTCCGCGGATGAGGGCGAGGGTAGCGATGCGGTGCGCGGCCGCACGGCACGCCAGCCGCAGCCTGCGGGCGCGATGCCCGAAGGCGCGGTGGTAAAGGGCGATTGGACGATAGGGGACAATCCCCGGGTCGCATACTTTCCATACATCCGACCCAATCGCCGGTACACGGTCGGCGTTTCGGCCGAGGTGAAAGACGCCGGTGGCAAGACGCTGCCCGAGGGGTATCGCTGCGAGGTCGCGAGCGATGCCATGCCGCCTTCGTTCTATTTCGCGAGCCGGGGCGTCGTGCTGCCAGCCGGCCAGAACGGCGGGCTGCCGGTGGTGACGGTCAACGTGCCGGAAGTGGACGTGCAGTTCCTGCGCATCGATCCGGCGCATTTCCCGCGTTTCTTCGAGCAGGTGCTGGGCTTGCGCAGAGCCGCGGCCGTGCGCGCCGAAGAGGATGGCGACCGGGATGACGATGACGACTGGCGCTACAGCAGTAACCGCAGCTTGAAGGGCACCGTCGGAAGCTGGGACCTGGACAGGCTGAAGGACCTGACGCGGAGCGTCTATGCGGGGCGGTTCCTGACGGATGACAAGCCCGATCGACGCCACGTCACCTTCCTGCCGGTGGAGGACATCAAGGAGCTCAAGGATCCCGGCATTTACGTCGCGGTCATGAGCCAGCCCGGACGGTTCCGCGACGAATACCAGGTCACGTATTTCTACGTCAGCGACATCGGCTTGCACGCCCGGGTGTACGCGAAGCAAATCGAAGCCTTCGCCACCTCGCTCAAGAGCGGCAAGGCTATTGAGGACGTCGAGTTCGAATTGCTGGACGGAAACGCCAAGTCGTTGGGCCGGGCCAAGGCGGACGGCCAGGGCCGGGCGTCATTCGTGGGCAACATCGATGCGGCCCGCGTGCTGGTCGCGCGGCGCGGCGCTGAAGTGTCCATGCTCGCGCTGGGCGAGCCGGCGCTGGATTTGTCCGAATTCGACGTGGGCGGTTACCCGTCGCGAGACAACAAGATCCTGGTGTATGCGGGACGAGACTTATACCGCCCGGGCGAGCGCTTCGACGTGTCCCTGCTGGTACGCGACGCAGACGGACATGCCGTGCCGCCCGCGCCGGTGTCGATGGTGCTCAAGCGCCCGGACGGCCGCACGGTGCGCACCGCCACGGCGCAGCCGGACGGTTCGGCGCCTGGCTACTTCCAGTACCACATCGAGTTGCCGGCCGACGCTCAAACCGGCACGTGGCTGCTCGAGGCCCGGCTTGATCCGGCTGCGCGCCTCGCGGATGCATCTTGGAAGTTCCAGGTAGAAGAGTTCCTGCCGGAACGCATGAAGCTGGACCTGAATGCGGACGAAGGCGTGCTCGCACCCGGCCGTCCGCTGAACGTGCGAATTCACGGCGATTATCTCTACGGGGCCCCGGCCGCGGGCAACCGCCTGCTCGGCGTGGTGTCCATTACCCGGGAGCGCTACGCGCTGCCCGCGCAGTGGCCGGGCTTCCTGTTCGGCGATTTCGCCGACGACGATCGCAGGCAGCGACGCGATCTCGACGCGTCCGAACTCGACGACCAAGGCGATGCCGCCGTTGCCGTGCCGGTCGACGTGACCGGCACGGCTTCGCCGATGAAGGTCAAGGCGAGCTTTAGCCTGCTGGAGTCAGGCGGCCGTCCCGTCGTGCGGTCGATCGAGCGCACGGTGTGGCCGGCGCCGGCGCTGATCGCGGTGCGCCCGCTGTTCGATCGCGACGTGGCGCGCGAGGGTGCGCTGGCCGAATTCGAGGCGGTCCGCGTCGATCCGAGTGGCAAGGTGGTACCCCTGCAAGCGGCGCAGCTGCGGCTTTATCGCGAAGAGCGCGTCTATTACTGGCGCTACGATGACCAGCGAGGTTGGAACAGCGGATTCACGGAAACGGACGAACTGGTCGAATCGCGGCTGCTGCCCCTGGTCGACCGCGCGCGGTTTGGCTTGCCCGTCAAGTGGGGACGCTATCGCCTCGAACTGCGGGATCCGGAGTCCGGGCAAACCTTGCGTTATCGCTTTTACGCGGGATGGGGCGCGCAGGACGCAGAGGAGATCGGCAACCGGCCCGACAGGGTGCAGCTCAAGCTCGAGCACGCGCCCGTGCGGGAAGGGGAGACCGTCCGGCTGTCGATCACGCCCCCGCACGATGGGGAGGCGCTGGTCACCGTGGAAGGCAGCCGGCTGCTCTGGAGCCGGCGCACCGGCGTCAAGGCCTCGGGTTCCATCGTGGAGATCCCGGTGGGCAAGGATTGGAGCCGGCACGATTTATACGTCTCGGTGACCGTGTTTCGGCCGGGCAGCCAGGGAGACCGGGTTACGCCAGCACGCGCCCTGGGGCTGATCTATCTGCCGTTGGCCCGGGACGATCGCAAGCTGGGCGTCACGCTCACTGCGCCACCCAGAGTGCTGCCCGAAAAACGGAGCACGGTGAAAATCAAGGTCGACAACGGCGAACCGGGGCGGCAGGCCTATGTGACGCTATCGGCCGTCGACGTCGGCATTCTCAACATTACGCGCTATGCCGCGCCTGACCCCTTTGTTTTTTTCTTCGGCAAGCATCGCTATGCGCCGGAGTTGCTGGACATCTACGGCAAGCTGATCGAGAAGATGGACGGCACGCCAGGCAGGCTGAAGTGGGGCGGCGATGCGGCGATGCGCGATAGCCGCAGCATGCCGGCCAAAGTCAGGCTGGTGGATTTGTTCAGCGGGCCGGTGCGGCTCGACGAGCGGGGCGAGGCGGAAGTGCCGCTCGACGTGCCGGATTTCAACGGCACGCTGAAGCTAATGGCAACGGCTTTTACCGCGGACCGGTTCGGCAGCGCCCAGGTGGATATGGTGGTCGCGGCGCCGGTCGTCGCCGAATTATCCACGCCCCGCTTCATCAGTCCCGGCGACGATGCCGCCATCGCGCTCGACATCACGAATCTAAGCGGCGCGCCGCAAACGCTGACCGTGGACCTGGAGGGGGAGGACCCGGTCCGGATACGCGGCGGCGCGCACCAGGTACGGCTCGAGAACCAGCAGCGGACGACCTTGCGTTTCAGTGCCGAGGCGACCGGCGCACATGGCCTGGGCCGGTTGCGGCTGACCGTGACTGGGGAAGGCGGCTCGACCCCTTTGCGCATCGTGCGCGAATCGTTGCTGCAGGTCCAGCCGCCGGCGGCGGCTCGCCGGGACGTGCGGCGCATCCGGCTGGGGCAAGGCGAGAGCATCGCGCTGGACCCGGCCTGGATCGCCGGCCTTTATCCGGACTCGGTCTCCGTGGGGGTCGCGATATCCAACCAGCCGCCGTTCAACCTCAAGCGCGTCGTGCAGGACCTGCTCGACTATCCCTACGGTTGCCTCGAGCAGACGGCAAGCGCGGCCTATCCCCACGTGTTCATCGATGAGGCGCAGGCGCGGGCCCTCGGCCTGACGCCGCTATCGCGCGCCGAACGCGAGCGCGCGATCGAGCAGGCCGTCAGCCGCATGGCAGGCATGCAGCGGGCCGCGGGCGGCTTCGCGCTGTGGGGAGACGGCGCGCCGGAAATCTGGATTTCCGCTTATGCGGCCGGGTTTCTACAGGACGCGCGATCGGCCGGCTTCAATGTGCCCGATGTCCTGGCCCGCCGCGCCATGGACTGGCTGCTCGGGCAGGTGCAGCAGGGGCCCGCCAACTTCCCGGGGCTGCCGCAAAGCCTGCGCACGCAACAGGAAACGGGCGAAGGCAAGCGGCTGCGGGATGGGGACTACAACCTGCTGCGGGATAGCCATCGCCGATTCGCGGAGCTGGCCCACGCCGCGTACGTGCTCGCGCGCGAACAGCGGGCGCCGCTCTCGACGCTGCGCGTGCTGCACGACAATTACCGCGACCGGGCGCACTCTCCGCTGCCGCTCGTCCACCTGGGCATTGCGCTCAAGCTGATGGGCGACGAGTCGCGCGCGCAGGTCGCGTTCGACGAGGCGATGCTGCGGGGCTACGGCATTGATGCCAATCGCCACGGCGGCTACGGCGAGTGGCTGGGAGACTATGGCTCGGCGGTGCGCGATTACGCGTTGTCTTATGCGCTCATGATGCAGCATAGCATTGCGCATCCCCGGCGCGAAGCCTTGTTGAACGACGTAGCGGGAAGGCTGGGCTCGCGCGCCTATCTGTCCACCCAGGAGCAGCTGGCACTGTTCCTCGCCGCGCGCGCTGCCGGCGGAGGCAGCGGGGAGCCGTGGGCGGCTAGCCTGCGCACGGCGGACGGCAGTCAACGGCTGGAGGGGCGCGATACCGAGATGCGAAGCTTTACGGCGGCCCAGGTCGTGGCCGGCGTCGAGGTCGCGAACAGCCGGACCGAACCGCTGTTCCTGGAAATCGACGTGCAAGGCTACCCGCGTGGGCGCGAGGCGCCGCAAGCGGCAGGCCTCACCATCGAGCGTTCGTGGTTCGAGGCGGACGGCAGTCCCTGGAACGGCCGGCCGCTGCGCACCGGCGAGGTGTTGATCGTCAAGCTGGACGTCACTTCTGATCACCGGATCGAAGATGCGCTCATCGTGGACCGTGTGCCTGCCGGGCTGGAGGTGGAAAACCTGAACCTCGGCCAGGGGGCTGATTTCGAGGATTGGACGATCGGCGGGGCGAAGGTCGCGGAGGCGCTTCGCGACTCACGCATCAAGCATCGCGAATACCGCGACGACCGTTACGTGGCCGCGGTGAGCGTGCGGGGCCCCGTGACGGTGTTCTATCGCGCGCGCGTCGTGACGCCTGGCCGCTTCGTCGTGCCGGCGCCCGTGGTCGAAGATATGTATCGGCCGCAGATACGCGCGGTTGGCGCGTCCTCCGGGCCCTTGGTGATCCACGACCTGCGCGCGGGAGCGCGCTAGGCGTGGCGCCTGCCGGTGTTGGTGCCGATGGATGTGCGTCCGCAGCTGAGATGGGCTCGCGATGAATCGGCTGGGTAAGACGGCGGTCGTCCTGGCGGCGGCGCTCGGGGCGCTGTGGCTGGCCGACTGCCTATATCCGCTGCCGGAGCAGGCCTTCCGGGCCGCGGATGGCGCGACCGTGGTGACGGCGGCCGACGGCAGCCCGCTGCGTGCCTATCCGAGCCGGGACGGGGTGTGGCGCTACCCGGTTTCGCCAGAAGACGTTTCGCCGCTGTACATCGAGGCCCTGCTGACCTACGAGGATCGCTGGTTCGCCTGGCATCCGGGCGTCAACCCCTATGCCATGCTGCGTGCGGCATGGCAATGGGCGACTTCGGGGCGCATCGTCTCCGGAGGCTCCACGCTGACCATGCAGGTCGCGCGCATGGTGGATCCCGCGTTGCATTCCGCGCCGCGCAGCATCGGGACCAAGCTGCGCCAAATGGCCCGGGCGCTGCAATTGGAGTGGCACCTCTCCAAGCGGGAGATTCTCGCGCTGTACCTGAACCGCGCGCCCATGGGCGGCATCGTGGAAGGCGTGGAGATGGCCAGCCGTGCCTACCTGGGCAAGCCCGCCAAGGCGCTCAGCCACGCCGAAGCCGCGCTCTTGACTGCCTTGCCCCAGGCACCCTCCCGCCTGCGGCCGGATCGTTCGCCGCAGGCCGCCCAAGCCGCGCGCGACAAAGTGCTTGCCCGGGTGGCCGCGCGCGGGAAATGGACCGCAGAGGCGGTCGCGGATGCACGCATGGAACGGGTGATCGTACAAGCGCCGCGGGGCCAGTGGTTGGCGCCGCTGGCGGCGGAGCGGCTGCGGCAGCGCTGGTTGCGCGCGTCTGCCGGTGCGCCGGAGCGCGCGGTGCGCTCCACGCTGAATGCCGAGTGGCAGAGCATCGTCGAAAACATGCTGCTCGATCGCGTGCATACGTTGCCGCCGCGCGTATCGATGGCCGTCTTGTTGATGGACAACGATACGTTGGAGGCCCGGGTGTATGCGGGCTCCGCGGATTTTTCCGACCCGCGGCGCGCTGCGCACGTGGACATGGTGCGGGGCGTGCGGTCGCCCGGGTCTACGCTCAAGCCATTTCTCTACGCGATGGCGCTGGACGAGGGGTTGATTCATTCCGAAAGTTTGCTCGTGGATGCGCCGCAGACGTTCGCCGGCTATCGTCCCGGGAATTTCCAGGCGGCGTTCTCGGGCGCCGTGAGCGCATCGGAGGCCTTGCAGCGCTCGCTCAATGTTCCCGCCGTCGACCTGTTGGATCGCATCGGCCCGGCGCGGTTCGCCTCGACCTTGCGCGCGGGAGGCCTGCGCCTGAGGATCCCCGCGGGCGCCGACCCTAACCTGAGCCTGATCCTCGGCGGTGCGGGCACCACGCTCGAGGAGTTGGTGGGTGCGTACCGGGCCCTGGCGCGGGGTGGGGTGGCCGGCCGCGTGAGGCTGTCACCGGACGAACCGCGGATCGAATCCCGCATCATGAGCGAAGGCGCCGCCTTCATCGTGCGCGATATCCTCGAGGCTGGCGGCCGGCCCGGCAGACCATTCCACGACGGGGGCCGGGGCCTGGCCTGGAAGACGGGCACCAGCTTCGGCTTCCGCGATGCGTGGGCGGTGGGAGTGACCGATGCGTGGACATTGGGCGTCTGGGTCGGCCGCCCCGACGGTACGCCCAATCCTGGCTTTTTCGGCGCCAACGTCGCGGCACCCTTGCTGCACGACCTCGTTGCGGCGTTGCCCGGCTCCCCTCCGGGCCCCCGCGTACCGCCGCCGTCCGTGGGCGCAGCGGCGATCTGCTGGCCCTTGGGCATGCGCGCGGATCGCACGCCCGACGGACTATGTCTGCAACGGCGCGAGGCCTGGGTGCTCGCCGATACGGCTCCGCCTACGCTGCCCGACCGGCTGGCGCAGGGCGGCAGCCTTGAGACGATCTGGATCGATCCGCGTTCGGGACTGCGCACCGCGCCGGGCTGCAGCGTCCCCGGCGAGCCCGTGCTAGCGGCGCGTTGGCCGCTCGCCTTGCAGCCTTGGGTCGAGGCCGGCCGGCTGCCCCGCGGGGCGCGCCCGCGTTGGCATCCCGCGTGCAAGGAGAGGGGGGGCGAGGCCAGGGCTGGCATCAAGCTCGAGGGCTTGGAGTCGGGCGCGACGCTCAGGCCGGTGCCGGGCCGCAAACGCATCGACGTTGCAGTGCGCGCGTTGGGCGCTGAGGGAGCATTATGGTGGATGGTGGATGGCCGCCCGGCACTCCGGACCGATGGCGGGCGTCCGTTATCCCTGGGCTTCACCGAGGATGGCCACCATACCGTGACGGTGATGGACGAAGCCGGTCGCTACGACAGCGTGCATTTTTCTGTGCGGGGCCTTTCCCAGGCGGCACACCACTGACAGAGGGTTTGGGCCCAGCGCACTGTTCCGGACTTATGATGGACCCGGACTTGCTCCGGCTGTGGATTGGATGTTTAATATTCGAACAATAGTTCGCAGTTAGAACTTTTTGATTTCGCAACAGGTACGCCACCTGCTCTCTTTCCAACAGAAGCAGGCATCGCGCGGAGACATACATGATCAACAAAATCGTGGCTTCGGTTGCCGAAGCGCTGGCCGACGTCAAAGACGGCTCGACCATATTGATTGGCGGTTTCGGCACGGCTGGGCTGCCCAACGCGCTCATCGACGGTCTGATCGAGCAAGGCGCGAAAGACCTCGTCGTGGTCAACAACAACGCGGGCAATGGTTATACGGGGCTGGCAGCGCTGCTGCAGACGGGGCGGGTGCGCAAGATCATCTGCTCTTTCCCGCGCCAAACCGACTCCTATGTGTTCGACGAGCTCTACCGCGCCAAGAAGATCGAGCTCGAGCTCGTGCCGCAGGGCAACCTGGCCGAGCGCATCCGTGCCGCGGGCGCTGGCGTGGGCGCGTTCTTCACCCCCACCGGCTTTGGCACGCAGTTGGCCGAAGGCAAGGAAACCCGCAACATCAATGGCCGCGATTACGTGCTCGAGTATCCGATTTACGGCGACGTGGCGCTGATCTCCGCTTATAAGGGAGACCGCTGGGGCAATTTGGTCTATCGCAAGACCGCGCGCAATTTCGGCCCCATCATGGCGACCGCCGCCAAGATGACCATCGCCCAGGTGCATGAAACCGTGGAGCTGGGGGAGCTCGATCCCGAAGCCGTCGTCACCCCCGGCATTTTCGTCAAGCGCGTCGTGGCCGTCGGTCCCCAGGGCAGCGCGCCTGCCAACGCCGCCTGACCCGCAGCTTGAGGAATCCGCAATGAACAAGATGAATCGAGACCAAATGGCCCAGCGCGTGGCGCGCGACATTCCCGAGGGCGCCTATGTGAACCTGGGGATCGGGCTGCCTACCCTGGTCGCCAACCACTTGCCGGCCGACCGCGAGGTCGTGCTCCATACCGAGAACGGCCTGCTGGGCATGGGCCCGGCTCCCGCCAAGGGCGAGGAGGACTGGGACTTGATCAACGCCGGCAAGCAGCCCGTCACGACGCTGCCGGGCGCATCGTTTTTCCACCATGCCGACTCGTTCGCGATGATGCGCGGCGGCCATTTGGATATCTGCGTGCTCGGCGCGTTCCAGGTGTCGGTCAAGGGCGATCTCGCGAACTGGCACACCGGCGCGCCCGATGCCATCCCCGCGGTCGGGGGAGCGATGGACCTCGCCATCGGCGCCAAGCAGGTGTTCGTCATGATGGAGCTGCTCACCAAGACCGGTTCCAGCAAACTGGTGGAAACCTGCACGTATCCGCTGACCGGCGTGGGCTGCGTGAGCCGCGTCTATACCGATATGGCGGTGTTCGACATCAAGAAGGACGGTGTCTACGTGACCGACCTGGTCGACGGCCTCTCTTTCGACGAGTTGCAGCGCCTGTGCGGCGTTTCCCTGCGCCGGGGCTGATGCCATGACGGCCCCCGGCCTGGCAGGGCAGTCGCGTTCCCAAGGCTTGGGCGAGCTCCAAGCCCCGGACGCGTTTGTCTATACCGCCCATGCCGCCCGGGTGGTGTTCGGCGCAGGCAGCTTGCGGGATTTGGAGCGGGAGGTCGATTTGCTGGGCTGTCGCCGGGCGCTGATTTTGTGCACGCCGGGCCAGCGCAGGCATGCGGAAGACCTCGCCGCGCGCCTCGCGGCAAAAGCCGCCGGCGTGTTCGACGGCGCGGTGATGCACGTGCCCGCGGAGGCCGCGCGCCGGGCCCGCGATGAGGCGCGCAGGCGAGGCGCCGATTGCGCCGTGGCCCTAGGCGGCGGCTCCACGGTGGGCTTGGGCAAGGCCATCGCGCTTGAATCGGGCTTGCCGATCGTGGCGATTCCGACCACGTATGCCGGTTCGGAAATGACGCCCATCTACGGCATCACGGAAAACGGCGTCAAGAAAACCGGCAAGGATGCGAAGGTGTTGCCGCGCACCGTCATCTACGATCCGGAGTTGTCCTGCGGCCTGCCCGTCGGTTTGTCGGTCACCAGCGCGATGAACGCGATGGCGCACGCAGCCGAGGGCTTGTACGCACAGGACCGCAACCCGGTCATGTCGCTGGTGGCCGAAGAAGGGCTTGCCGCCTTTGCGCGCGCGATACCTGAGATCGTCCGCTCGCCGCGGGACGTCGCCGCCCGCTCACGGGCGCTGTACGGCGCCTGGCTGTGCGGGACGGTGCTCGGCAACGTCGGCATGGCGTTGCACCACAAGCTCTGCCACACGCTGGGTGGAAGTTTCAACCTGCCGCATGCGGAATGCCACACCATCGTGCTGCCGCATGCCATGGCTTACAACGCCGTCGCAGCACCGGACGCCATGGCCCGCATCGCGCGCGCCATCGGCGCGAGAGATGCGGCCGGCGGCTTATATGATCTTGCGCGCGACCACGGGGCTCCCGTCGCGCTGCGGGATCTGGGCATGGCGGAGGCCGATCTCGATCGCGCCGCCGACCTCGCGGCATCCAATCCCTATTGGAATCCGCGGCCCATCGAGCGCACGGCCATCCGTGCCTTGCTTCAGAATGCCTGGGCGGGCGTGCGCCCGGGAGATTATTGATGTCAGTCGCAAACCCCTAGAACAGTTTTTCCCCATTCGAGACAGACCATGACTACACATGCCTTCATCTGCGACGCGATCCGTACCCCCTTCGGCCGCTACGGCGGCGCCTTGGCCTCGGTGCGCGCCGACGATCTCGCCGCTATCCCGCTCAAGGCCCTCGTGGAGCGCAATCGCAACCTCGACTGGGGAGCGGTCACCGACGTCATTTTCGGGTGTGCCAACCAGGCCGGCGAAGACAACCGCAACGTGGCCCGCATGGCGCTGTTGCTGGCGGGCCTGCCGCTGGAAGTGCCCGGTGCGACCATCAACCGCCTGTGCGGCTCCGGCCTGGATGCCGTGGGCACGGCGGCGCGGGCGATCAAGTCCGGCGAGGCCGGACTCATGATCGCCGGCGGCGTCGAGAGCATGAGCCGCGCGCCCTTCGTGATGGGCAAGGCGGAAACGGCTTTCTCCCGCAACGCCCAGATCTACGACACCACCATCGGCTGGCGTTTCGTCAACAAGCTGATGAAGGAGCAATACGGCGTCGACTCGATGCCCGAAACCGCGGAAAACGTGGCAACCGAATTCAACATCGACCGCGAGTCGCAAGACCGCATGGCCTTGGCCAGCCAGGCCAAGGCGGCCGCTGCGCAGAAATCCGGGTTCTTCGACGCGGAGATCACGCCGGTGACCATTCCGCAGAAAAAGGGCGATCCCATCGTGGTCGCCAAGGACGAGCATCCTCGCGAGACCAGCATGGAGGCGCTGGCGCGCCTGAAGGGCGTGGTGCGTCCTGACGGTACGGTCACGGCCGGCAATGCGTCCGGCGTGAACGACGGCGCGTGCGCGCTGTTGCTGGCGAGCGAAGCCGAAGCCGCCCGGCACGGCCTGACGCCCCGTGCGCGCGTGGTCGGCATGGCGACCGCCGGCGTGCCGCCGCGCATCATGGGGATGGGCCCCGCGCCGGCGACGCGCAAGGTGCTGGCCCAGACCGGGCTCACGCTGGACCAGATGGACGTGATCGAGCTCAATGAAGCCTTCGCGGCCCAGGGCCTGGCCGTGCTGCGCGATTTGGGCCTGGCCGACGACGATCCCCGCGTGAACCCCAATGGCGGCGCGATCGCGTTGGGCCACCCCCTGGGCGCCAGCGGCGCCCGCCTGGCCACGACGGCGGTCAACCAACTGCACCGCATCGGCGGCCGTTATGCCCTGTGCACGATGTGCATCGGCGTGGGGCAGGGCATCGCGGTCATCCTCGAACGCGTGTGACGCAGGGCGCTGGCGGCGCGGGCGCCGTCAGCGCAACGCATGCGCCGTCCCGTAAAGCAGCGCGAGGACGGCAAGGCCGGTCGCCATCGAATAGAGCCACCACAGCAGGGGAATGCGCACGTCCAGGCAGCGTACGGGCGAGACATAACCTGCCCAGGTGCGCAGGGCGCCGTAGCCCGAAAGCACTGTCCCCGCGGCCGCATGGATGCCAACGTAGCAAAGCATCGCGGCCGTGACCGCGGCATAGGCATGGCCGGCGGGGTCGGGAACGGCGTCCAGCACGATTCGGCCCAGCGCCCACACGGCCGCCGCGCCCCCGATCGCGGCGCCGGTTTGCCAAGCCACACACGCTTTGCGGGCACGTAAGCTCCTGCGTCGCCGGGCCATCCATGCAGCGGCCGTGGCGGCAATGAGCGCTCCCGCCGCCGACAGCGGGGCGGGGGCGTCCGCGGCCACGCAGGCCGGGGGCGGCCAAAGCGGGGAGACCACCCACAAGTACGCATAGCCGAACGACAAGGACGCGAATATTGCGGCGTCGGCAACCAACATCAGCTGGACGCCAGTCCATCCCGGCGGGTGGCGCGCCACCGTGTGCGGCAGCAAGCGGAGTCCGTTGCCGACGTCCACGGCAGATGGGTCCGTCCGCAGTCCGGTGCGCCATCCCCAGCATGCCAACAGCCCTGCCGCCAGTGTTGCCGCAGCAGGAACCACGATGTATGCCTTGAAGAGCAGCGCCAGGAAAAACACCATGAGCGCCCCGGCTGACGCGAGGGGGAGCCAGCTCGAGCCGGGCAGCACGAGCAGGTAGGCGGGACGTCCTGTGCGTACTTCCACCGCCAGGGTTTCGCGTTGATTTCGGCCGGGATCGGCGAGATAACCTTTGCCGCTCGCCAGGTCGGCACCCAGTCCTGGCCGATGCCAGAGCGGGTGCCCGCCGTGCGCTTCCGGCTGCGCGGTGAGATCGGGAATGGCGCCGAAGTTGTAGCTCGGCGCGGGCAGTGCCATGGCCCATTCCAGGCTACCCGATCCCCAGGGGTTGCGGCCTGCACGCCGGCCAACGCGTACGTGAAGAAACAGGTCGAGCAGGAATAGCGCGAACCCCGCTGCCTGGAGGAACCCACCGATGGAGGAGGTGACGTTCAGGCTTTCCCAGCCGCTGTCTGCGGGATAGGCATGCATGCGTCGCGGCATGCCCAGCATGCCCGTCAGGTGCATGGGCAGGAAGGTGAGGTTGAAGCCGCCGAAGATGAGCCAGAACGCCCAGCGTCCGAGCACAGGCGAGGGCATGCGCCCGCTGACGTGCGGCATCCAGTAATACGCCGCCGCAAGGAGCGGGAAGATCATGCCGCCGATGAGTACGTAGTGCAGGTGGGCCACGACGAAGTGCGTATCGTGTGCCTGCCAGTTGAACGGCAGCAGCGCCAGCATCACCCCGGTCATCCCTCCCAAGACGAAAATGGCCAGGAAGCCCGCCAAGTACAACATCGGCAGCCGAAACACAGGGCGGCCCGTGTAAAGCGTGGCCAACCAGCAGAAGAACTGGACCGCGGTAGGCAAGGCAACCAGCATGCTGGCCACGGAGAAAACGAGGGCCGAATGGTCCGCAATCCCCGCGGTGGTCATGTGATGGCCCCACAGGGCGAAGCTGATGATGCCCATGGCTGCGATACTGGCCACGATCCACCGGTAGCCCGCCAGCGGACGCCGCGCGAAAGCGGGGAGCATGGTCGAGACCAGCCCGGCAGCCGGCAGGAAAATGATGTAGACCTCCGGGTGGCCGAACATCCAGAAAAGGTGTTGCCACAACAGTGGGTCTCCCCGCCGCGCCACGTCAAAGAAAGGCCAATCGAAGGCCCGCTCTGCCTCCAGCAAGATGCTGCCGAGGATCAGTGGGGGAAAGCCGACCAGGATCATGGCCGAGGTCACCAGCATGTACCAGGCAAATAGCGGCATGCGGGACAGGGGCATGCCGGCAGCCCGCAAGCGCAATATGGATGCCGCCAGTTCCACGCCGCCGCACAAGGCGGAGATTTCCGAGAAGGTGACGCCAATTAGCCAGACATCGGCATTGACGCCGGGGCTGTAAGTGCTGCTGGAAAGCGGCGTGTACATGAACCACCCGCTGCGGGGCGCGAGTCCTGCGGCCAGGCCGCCGAGCAAGATGAGGCCGCCGAACAGATAGCACCAGTATGCGAAAGCGCCGAGCCGCGGATAGGCGAGGTCCCGCGTCCCCAACATTTTGGGCAGGAGGTAGATGGCGCATCCCTCGAGCATGGGGATGGCAAAGAGGAACATCATCACCGTGCCGTGCATGGTGAAGATCTGGCTGTAGGCTTCGGCGCCGAGGAAGCCGGACTGGGCCGTCGCAAGTTGGGCGCGCATCATCATGGCGAGCACGCCGCCGACCAGGAAGAAAACGAGCGCGGTCAGGATGAATCGCAGCCCGACGGTCGTGTGGTTGACGGCCGCGAGGCTTCGCCAGCCCCGCGGGTTGCGCCAGATGCGCTCGAATGCCCGGTGGCGCGCAAGGGCCGAGGGCGCCCCGGTCATTGCGGGTCTCCGCCGTCTATCGGCGTGCCGACTTGCGGCAACGTGGCCAGCACGCGCGCAAGCTCGGAAGCTTCGTGAGCGTGGACCTCGAGCATCATCTGGGCGTGACCGGCACCGCAGAATTCCGCGCACAGCCCGCGGTATATGCCCGGGCGGTCTGCTTGCAGGCGGACCTCGTTGATGCGTCCCGGGACGGCATCGACTTTGCCGCCCAAGCGCGGGACCCAGAAGCTGTGAATGACGTCCGGCGACGAAACGCGAAACTTGACCGGAACGCCCGCAGGTATATGGACCACATTGACCGACCGCACCAGCGGCAGCTCCGTCTCCGGATAGCGGGCTTCCCAGTGCCACTGGCGCGCCCGGATCTGCACCGTGAACGGCGGGGCGGCCAATCGATCGGCCATGCTCCAGCCGGCGTACGCCCCCATGCCCAGGAAACCCGAGAGCACCAAGGAAGGAAACAGGATCCCCCCGCCCAACAGCCAGGTCCGCTCACTCGGCCCGGCAGAGCGGGACTTGCGGAGCGTGCCGTGGCAGGCGAGCGCAATCATGCCCAGTGTGATCGCGATGCTGGTCCCGGCCATGATCCACCACAGCCAGGCAATGGCGCGCGCGGAGGGCCCGGCCGGATCCAAGGTGGAGAAAGGCGGGGCGGCACTCGCCGCGGCCGTTGCGAGGCACGCCAGCACCGCGAGGAGGCATGAAACTTGCCGTTGTGGCGGTCCGGCGCGGCGGGCCCGTGGGATGCGCCTACCCGCATCCGCGCCCGTCGCCCATGTCGCATCGAGGCCAACCGCCATGGAAAAATTCGGACTGCCCCTGCCTTTGGATACGCCTACGCGCGTCTCCGTCGCTCGCCACCCCGTCCACCCCATGCTGGTGACTTTTCCTATCGCCTTTTTCCTGGGGGCGCTCGCTTGCGATGGGGCATTTCTCTGGACCGCCGACGGGTTTTGGGCCCGGTGCGCGCTTTGGCTGGTGGGCGCCGGCCTGGTGATGGGGACGCTCGCCGGGCTCGCCGGCACGGTGGAGCTCCTGGCCGTGGAAGGCATACGCAGGCGCGCGGCGAGCTGGAACCACTTCGTGGTGGCCGTGCTGCTGCTCGCCGTGCAGGCGATCAATTGGCTGCACCGGCTACAGGGCGTGGAGGAAGCGGTGATTCCTTTCGGCATGTTCCTCTCTGTACTGGGCGCCTCATTGGTGGCGGTTGCGGGGTGGTTGGGCGGAAAACTGGTGTTCGAACATCAGGTGGGTGTCGGCGGCCACGGGAAGGACTGACTCAGCCTCCCAACAGCCCCCATGCCGGCTTCGCGAGCGCCAGCCAGAACACCATCGTCATCAGGCATGCGGGGATAGCGATCTGCAACGCCAGGCGGACACGGGAGAGTCCCGCGACGCGATTTCCCAGTCCGGCCACCCGGCTGCCGCAATACAGGTGAAAAAACACCATCAGGGTGACGGCGAGGAGCTTGGCTACCAGCCATTCGTCCCGCACCATGCGCAGGTATGCGAGCCCGGTGCCCGAAACGACGGCCAGGATCGCCGCTGGCGAGGCGACGACGGCGAAAGTGAAACGGGTCATGATGCGCACGCGGTGATAGCGGCTCCTGGTATCGGCCTGGGCGTGCATGATGAACAGGCCGGGCAGGTAGAGCAGCGCGGCGCACCAGACGAGCAAGGAAACATAGTGCAGAGCCTTGAGCCATAGCATGCGGACTCCCCGGGGCGGCGCAGGTGCTGCCCAGTCCTGGACATCGCCACGGTCCAGCAAGGAATATGCCCAGCCCGCAAGCGGTGCGGGCGGGGCGTTCGCCCTGGCGGGCGCAAACGGCGCTTGGGGCGGCCCCCGGTGCGGGCGTTCGTCCCGGCCACGCACGTGTGCGCCTGCTGGCGACGCCTCATCTTATAATTGCGAGCCTCTTAAACCCTCCCTTCGCTGGAGTCCTTATGCCCGCTATTTCGCAGGAAGCGCTCGACCAAATCTTCTTGACCGCCCGTACCCAGAACGGTTGGCTGGACAAACCTGTGTCGGATGATCTGCTCAGGCAAATCTACGAGATTGCGAAGATGGGCCCCACGTCCATGAACTGCCAGCCCATGCGGGTTGTGTTCCTGCGCACGCCCGAAGCGAAGGCGCGACTGATCCCGGCCTTGAGCCCGGGCAACGTGGACAAGGTCAAGGCTGCGCCCGTGACGGCCATCATCGCGACCGACACGCGCTTCTACGAATACATGCCGCAGGTCTGGCACCGCGAAGGCGCCAAGGAAATGTTCGAGGGCAACCCGGCCCTGGCCTCGGCCACCGCCACCCGCAACGGGACGCTGCAGGGGGCGTATTTCATCATCGCCGCGCGCGCGCTCGGCCTGGATTGCGGGCCCATGAGCGGCTTTGACGCCGCCAAGGTCAATGCCGAGTTCTTCCCCGACGGCCGGCTGACCGCCAACTTCATCTGTTCGCTCGGTTACGGCGATCCGGCCAAGCTGTTCGATCGCCAGCCCCGGCTGACGTTCGAACAAGCGGCAACGCTGCTGTAAGCGCGCCTGCTGTCAGGCCCGGCGGCGTCAGGGGCGTTCCGACCCTGCCAGCCAGGCCTTGCCGCGCGCATAAAGCGCCTGGACCCCTGCGCCGCGCAGCCCCGGCATGTCGGTCTTGACGTTCATGCCTATCTTGACCTGCAGATAGGCCAGGTGCCGGTAGCCTTCCGGGAAACGGTCCAGAATGGTCCGGTCCAGTTCAAGCCGGGCCGACGGATCCACCGGGTCGAGGCGATCTTTTTCATAAATGGGCTGGCGTTCGACGATGCCCCAGCGCCCGGCGCGCTTCTCCAGGAAATCGTAGAAGCGGCCGGTGCAGACCACATCGCACAGCACGCCGTCCACGGTCGCGCGCTGGGAAATGGTCATCTTGGTCTGGGCGATCGCCCGGTCGCCCTCGCGGTCGATGGTCATGCCGCCCAGGAAATGGAGGATGTTGACCCCCCGCTCCATGCCCTCCCGGCTTTGTCGGATGAATTCGGCGGCAGGTGCTTGGCACCACGTGGCGTTCATGCGGCCGTCGTCGTGCCAGACGGTCGCAAAGCGCTCCCAGTCGCCGGCGTCGCGCCAGAGCACCCAGTTTTCCAATAATTCGCGGATGGCTAGCTTTTCTTGATCGTACACAGGGGTTTCTCCTGACATTGGGGCAGCGTACGGAACCGATCAAGGGGCAGGGTTCAGTACGAAATCGAAATCCAGGGTGTAGAAGGGGCGCTCGCTTTTCCCGCCATCGGGCGTGGGGCCGGGGTCATGGCGGATCCATTGCGCGACCAGGGACGAGCGCACGCCGAAAACGGCATCCGAATCGAGATATTGGTCGCCGTCCCGGAATACGTGGGTCACGAGCGTTTCGTAGCCTTCGGCGCGGATCATGAAATGCAGGTGGGCGGGGCGCCAGGGGTGGCGGCCGAGCGCCTCGAGCATGCGTCCGACGGGACCGTCGTGGGGAATCGGATAGGCCTCCGCGAGGATGGAGCGGAAGAGGAAGCTGCCGTCCGCTGCGGTGCGGATCCGCCCCCGGCCGCGATGTTCGGATTGCCCGGGATATTGCACGTCGTAGTAGCCGTCGGCGTCGGCCTGCCAGATCTCCATGACGGCGCCGCCGACCGGCGTGCCGTCGGCGCCCCGGACCGTTCCCCGTACGTAACAGGGGTCGCCCTTCGCGCCGTTGGCGATGTCGTCGCCCAAGTCGTAGTCCGGCGCACCCTCGACGAAAAACGGACCGAACACGGTGGCCTCGGTGCAGGCCGGCGGCTTGCGGTGGTTCATGGCCGTCACGAGGGTGGACAGGCCCAGGGTGTCGGACAAAAGGATGAATTCCTGGCGTTTGTTGCTGGTGGCGTGGCCCACCGCGGTCAAGAATTCGATGCCAGCGGCCCACTCGGCTTCGGTCAGCTTCACCTCGCGCGCGAACGCGTGCAAGTGCTGCACGAGGCTGGTCATGATCTCCTTGAGCCGCGGATCCGGGGCGTCTGCGTGCCGGGCGAGGACGGCCTGGGTGATCGTGTCTTCGTTCAGATTACGCAAAGTGGTGTCTCCTGGCTTCTTTTTCATCAATGGCCCCGTTGCGCACTTGCGCGTGCGGCCGGCGGGGCGTCGCCCTTTATGGCTGCGAAATGTAAAGATTGGGCCGGGTGAGGGCGACCGGAAACTGGGCCTGCGGGGCGTTCCCTGCCGGTGCATCCCGGCCGCAGGCGCCGGGATTACCGGGCACCAGGGATGCCGTCGATCCGCGTGCCGGCTTTCAGTCCGCGCTTGGCGAACCAACCCTGCTCCATCTCCAGGGCGTAGCGCACGGGTTGGACCGCGCAGTGACTGGTTTCGGTCTTGGGCTCCATGTCTTCGATGTTCGCGATTACGCCGTCGTCGGCGATGAAGGCGACGGAGAGCGGGATGAGCGTATTTCGCATCCACATGCATTGGATGCCCGGGCGGTCGAAGATGAACAGCATGCCCTGGTTGGGGCCGAGCCGTTCGCGGAACATCAACCCGGTTTCCCGGGTCTTAGGCGTGCTGGCAACCTCGGCGCGGATGAGGTGCATGCCGGCTCTCAGCGTTTGCTGGGGAAGGGTGGCTTGCGCGGTTACCGCCCCGGCGAGGGACAACGCGGCCACGGCAGCGCCCGCCCAGGCGGAGAGGCGCTGTGCTTGGGGGGAGAAGCGAGTCATGACGTCGGAGGTTGGGTCAAAAGATTCACCACCGCCGAGCGTAGCATGGCCCGGCCCGCCTCATCTCATGGCTGCCGCGTACCTCGGGCGGACGCAGGCATCCGCCCGTGATACGCGGGGGAGCAAGACAAGTCGCTCGAAGAGCGCTCAGACGATTTCGCTGATGTTCAGCGCTTGCTTGCCCTTGGGACCTTGGGCCGCCTCGAAGGTGACCTTTTGGCCTTCTTTCAGGGTCTTGAAGCCAGTCATCTGGATGGAGGAAAAATGGGCGAACAGATCGTCGCCGCCGTCATCCGGCGTGATGAACCCGAAGCCTTTGGCATCGTTGAACCATTTGACGGTGCCCGTACCCCTCTTGCCTTGGCTGATTTCACTGGACATGACGCAATGCCTTCTTGTAGTCGGTTACAACCATGCGGAAGCGCGTTCCCCCGGGTGCCGTAACGGCAGACGATCACGCGCGCCGCGACGCGCTAGTATTACGATTCCGGCGCTTGAAAAAACAGGCCCCGGACGGCAAATAATGGAAAAGATGCCCCGCTGCGTCAAGCTCGGGATGCCCCGGGCATATAGGAGTATGCTGATAGCTTGCGGGGTACTTTCAAGTGGATAGAATAGGCGCATGAGCACCGGGTTCGATTCTCAACCGGATCAGACAACGCTGCTTGAGCGGGAACCGTCGAAGACCAAACCACCTCCAATGTACAAGGTGGTGTTGTTGAATGACGATTACACGCCGATGGAGTTCGTTGTGCTGGTGTTGGAGAAATTTTTCGGCAAAGGGCGAGAGCAGGCCACCCAGATTATGCTCAAGGTGCATCACGAAGGCCGTGGGGTGTGCGGGGTCTACCCGCGTGACATCGCCATGACCAAGATCGACCAGGTAAGCCGTTTTGCTCGGCAGAACCAGCATCCGCTTCAGTGCATCATGGAGGAAGCGTGATTTCCCAAGAATTGGAAGTAAGCCTTCACATGGCTTTCGTCGAGGCCCGCCAGGCCCGACATGAATTCATCACCGTAGAGCACCTGCTGCTCTCGCTGCTCGACAACCCGTCGGCAGCCGAGGTGCTTCGCGCCTGCGCGGCGAACCTGGACGATCTGCGACGTAACCTCCGCAATTTCATCAACGACAACACGCCCGTCATCCCCGGCAACGAAGAGGCCGACACCCAGCCCACGCTGGGTTTCCAGCGCGTCATCCAGCGGGCGATCATGCACGTGCAGTCGACCGGGAACGGCAAGAAGGAAGTCTCGGGCTCGAACGTGCTGGTCGCGATCTTCGGCGAGAAAGACTCCCACGCCGTGTATTACCTGCACCAGCAGGGCGTCACCCGGCTGGACGTGGTCAATTACATGTCGCACGGCATCACCAAGCAGCCCCAGCTCGAGTCTTCCAGCACCCCCAAGGAGTCGGAGGCCGAGGCCGAGGGCGAAGCCAAGCAGTCGCCGCTCGACCAATACACGCAGAACCTCAACTTGGCGGCCAAGGCGGGCAAGATCGATCCGCTCATCGGTCGCGACAGCGAGGTCGAGCGCGTCATCCAGGTGCTTTGCCGGCGGCGCAAGAACAACCCGCTGCTGGTGGGCGAGGCCGGCGTGGGCAAGACTGCCATCGCCGAAGGGTTGGCGTGGCGCATCACGGAAGGCGCGGTGCCCGACGTCCTGGCCGATGCATGCGTGTATTCGCTCGACATGGGGGCGCTGCTCGCAGGCACCAAATACCGGGGTGATTTCGAACAGCGCCTGAAGGCCGTGCTCAAGCAGTTGAAGGAAAGCCCCAAGGCCATCCTGTTCATCGACGAGATCCATACGCTGATCGGCGCCGGCGCGGCGTCGGGCGGGACGCTGGACGCCTCGAACCTGCTCAAGCCGGCGCTGTCCTCCGGCCAGCTCAAGTGCATCGGCGCGACGACCTACACCGAATACCGTGGCATCTTCGAGAAAGACCACGCGCTCTCGCGCCGCTTCCAGAAGATCGACGTCAACGAGCCGAGCATCGAGCAGACGGTGCAGATCCTGCGTGGGCTCAAGCAGCGCTTCGAAGACCACCACAGCGTGAAGTATTCGGCGGCTGCCCTCTCGGCGGCGGCTGAGCTCTCGGCCAAGTTCATCAACGATCGCCACCTGCCCGACAAGGCGATCGACGTCATTGACGAGGCTGGCGCGGCGCAGCGCATCCTGCCCAAGTCGCGCCAGAAGAAGATCATTGGCAAGGCCGAGATCGAGGACATCGTATCCAAGATCGCGAGGATTCCGCCGCAGGCCGTCTCCAGCGACGATCGCAGCAAGCTGGCGACGCTCGAGCGCGACCTCAAGGCGGTGGTGTTCGGCCAGGACGCCGCCATCGATGCCTTGTCGGCATCCATCAAGATGGCGCGCTCGGGCCTGGGCAAGCCCGACAAGCCCATCGGGGCCTTCCTGTTCTCCGGGCCTACCGGCGTAGGCAAGACCGAGGTGGCCAAGCAGTTGGCGTTCATCCTCGGCATCGAGCTGCTGCGCTTCGACATGTCCGAGTACATGGAGCGCCACGCGGTCTCGCGCCTGATCGGCGCGCCTCCGGGGTACGTGGGCTTCGACCAGGGCGGCCTGCTCACCGAGGCCATCACGAAGAAGCCGCATTGCGTGCTGCTGCTTGACGAGATCGAGAAGGCCCATCCCGAGGTCTTCAACATCCTGCTGCAGGTCATGGACCATGGCACGCTGACCGACAACAACGGCCGGAAGGCGGATTTCCGCAACGTCATCATCATCATGACGACGAACGCGGGCGCCGAGACCTTGCAAAAGAACGTCATCGGCTTTGCCGGGGCGCGCGAGCCGGGCGACGAGATGGCGGAAATCAAGCGCATGTTCACGCCCGAGTTCCGCAACCGCCTGGATGCCATCATCTCGTTCAAGCCGCTCAACGAGGAAATCATCCTGCGGGTGGTCGACAAGTTCCTCATGCAGCTCGAAGAGCAGCTGCACGAGAAGCGCGTGGAGGTCATATTTACCGATGCCTTGCGCGCCTATCTCGGCAGGAAGGGCTTCGACCCGCTCATGGGCGCACGTCCGATGCAACGCCTGATCCAGGACACCATCCGTCGGGCGTTGGCCGACGAGCTGCTGTTCGGCAAGCTCGTCAACGGCGGCAAAGTCACGGTGGACGTGGTCAACGACGAGGTCAAGCTCAGCTTCGACGATTCACCCAAGGCTGCGCCCCAGCCCGAGGTGGAACTGGCCGACTGATCCTCGGTGGCGGGAAGGGCCGTCCCCTTCCCGCCACGCCGCCGCAATAATTTTGATTAGGGGTATCCCCAGGGCCGTTTCTGGGGTATCATTGTTGTACTGCACAAATCCCGGCATGCCGCCAGGCATGTACGTGGCCTTCATGCAGACGATCGGTCGCCTCGAGGCTGGCCGAAACTGCATCGTCTCTGACCTCGTTTTTCCCTTCGCTTGCGCGCACGGTGATATCGGTCGGCGCCGATGATCCATCCGGAGCGTCCACAAACCGTCTCCGCTGCGCAGCGCCAGCTTTCCAGGCTTGCTTGATGAAACCGGCCCCCTCCGGGGCAGGCGGCCGTATGCATGCGTGCATCCGGCGCGTTCGGCTGGAACGCTTGCGTTGCGCATTCCGCAACGTAAGGAAGGTATATGTCTTTTTCTGATCTTGGTCTTGCCCCCGCTCTCGTCAGCGCCCTGACCAATGCCGGGCTCGTCGAACCCACTCCCGTACAGGCCCGCGCGATTCCCTTGGCCCTGGCGGGGCATGACCTGATGGTCTCGTCCCAGACCGGCAGCGGCAAGACTGCCGCGTTCATGCTGCCGTCCCTGCACCGGCAGGTCCAGGCCTCGCCGCTGCGCACGCCCGGCGTGCGCGTGCTGGTACTGACCCCGACTCGGGAACTCGCCCAGCAGGTGGCCGACGCCACGCGCACCTACGGCAAGGGACTGAACTGGCTGCGTACCGCCACGGTGGTCGGCGGCATGCCCTATGGCGCGCAGCTCAAGGCTTTGTCTCGACGGGTCGACGTGCTGGTGGCCACGCCCGGCCGCCTGTTGGACCACGTGCAATCGCGCAAGGTGGACCTGTCTGAAGTCGAAGTGCTAGTGCTGGACGAGGCGGACCGCATGCTCGACATGGGCTTCATCGATGACATCGAAGCCATCGTCGCCCGCACGCCCCAGACTCGCCAGACACTGCTGTTCTCGGCGACGCTGGACGGGTCGGTGGCTCGCATGGCCGCCAAAATGATGCGCGATCCGCAGCGGATCGAGATCGCCACGCAGAAGGAAAAGCACGTCAACATCACCCAGTCGCTGCTTTATGCGGATGACATGGCACACAAGCTGCGCCTGTTGGACCATCTGCTGCGCGATGCCAGCATTCAGCAGGCCATCGTGTTCACCTCGACCAAGCGTGCGGCAGACGACCTGGCCGATACGCTGGCCGACCAGGGGTTTGCCGCTGCGGCGCTGCACGGCGACATGAACCAGCGGCAGCGCACCCGTACACTCGCGCAGATGCAGCGCGGACAAGTCCAGATCCTGGTGGCCACTGACGTCGCCGCCCGCGGCATCGACGTGCAGGGCATCAGCCACGTCGTCAACTTTGACCTGCCCATGCAGGCTGAGGACTACGTCCACCGCATCGGCCGAACCGGCCGGGCAGGCCGGGACGGTCTGGCGTTTACGCTGGCCGTGCATGGCGAACGCCACAAGATTCGCAACATCGAACGCTATACCGACCAGAGCATCCCGGTGCAGGTCGTCCCCGGCCTGGAGCCCCAGCGCGCACCGCGTCCCGGTTCGGACCGGCCGCGGCGCGGCGGCCCTGGCGGCAAGCCGGGCTGGCGTCCGGGTGGCCGCGGCGGCTACCAGGGCCGAGAGGGCGGCAATCGCTACGACAACCGCGGACGCTTCGAGCGCGAACCGGACGGCCGTCCGGCCTATGGCGACCGCGGGGCGCGGGGCGAGCGGCAGTACGCCGACCGCAACGGTGAGCGTCCCCAGCAGGAGCGTGCCCCGCGCGAACGCGCATACGGTGGCGAGCGCCCGGAACGTCCGCATGCCCAGCGCGCCTGGGCCGACCGTTCCCGCGCCGTGCAAGGCGAGGCGGAGCGCCGCGAGCGGCCGCTGGCTGCCTGGAGCGAGCGGCCCCGTGCCGAACGTGCGGAGGGCACGCATCGCGATGCGCCGGTGCGGCGTTTCGATTCGCGCCGCCGCGCGGCCTGACGCCTGCAGGCAAGCGCCAGCAAGGCCCGCGTGCCTTGCTGCGTTGCCGCCCCCGCGCCGAGCGGGCATTTTCGCATCGGCCTTCCCGAACGCGCCCTGCTGGGCGCGTTTTTGTTTTTGCGCGCACCGTGTGCGTGGCGGGTGGCTTCCCGCGCATTGGAGCAGTGCGCCAGAGGATGTGCGCGCTCGACATGGGGCCACGGGTGGCGGTGCTGCGGCGCTACGGCGGAGCGGCCGCCCTGTTTGCGTGCGTTGGCAACGGTCGATGGCGCCAGCACGAAACGACCGGCGGGTCATTCTCATTCAATTGATTTGAACTGAAATATTATTAGGCGATATGATTTCTCCAGATATTTTCCCGGGCAGCTCATGATTCGTTTACTTCTCGCTGCGTGGGCGTCGGCTTGGTTGGCCGTCGTCCCGAGCGCCGGAGCCTCTGAAGCGCCGGCAGACGCGGCAGTTCCGGCTGACAGTCTGCAGCGCGCGCGACAGGCCGGCAGGATCCGGGTCGGCTATGCCAACGAGGCTCCCTTCGCCTACATGGACAGCCGCGCCGGACGCCTGACGGGCGAGGCACCCGAGATCGCCCGCGTCGTGCTGGGGCGCCTGGGCATCAACGAAATTGAAGGCGTGCTGACCGAATTCGGCGCGCTGATTCCCGGTTTGCAGGCAGGCCGTTTCGACATCATCGCGGCCGGCATGTACATTCTTCCGGAGCGGTGCCGGCAGATCGCTTTTTCCAATCCCACCTACGGCGTGGGCGACGGCTTTCTCCAGCGCACGGATAATCCGCGCGTGCTGCGCAGCTATGAAGACGTGGCGGCCGATCCGGCGGCCCGGGTGGGCGTGGTCGTGGGGGCGGTGCAGAACGACTATGCGGCGCGTGCCGGGGTCGATCCTTCGCAGGTCGTGGTCTTCCCGGACGTCGTGAGCGCGGTGGAGGGGGTCGTGGCCGGCCGGGCTGACGTCTATGCGGCGACCGCGCTTACGATCAATTATGTGTTGACCAAAGTACCCGAGTGGCAGATCGACAAAGTGGCGAAGTTCGTCCAGCCCACTGAGAACGGCGTCCCCATCCGCGGCTACGGCGCCTTCGGATTCCGCCAGGACGACACGGCGCTGCGCGAGGCCTTCGACCGGGAGCTCGCCGGTTTCATCGGCACGCCCGATCACCTGCGCTTGGTCGAGCCATTCGGATTCACCGAGCAGGAACTGCCGGGAGGCGCAACCGCTGCGCAGCTTTGCGGGGAGGCTCCCGCCGCAGCAGCCAACCCGTCATGACGGGGCTTTACGATTTGCTGCCGCCTTTGCTGCGCGGCCTGGGCGTGACCTTGGTGATCACGGGCGGCGCCGCCGCCTTGGCCGTGCCGAGCGCATTGGTGGCGGGCCTGTGCCGGCTGTCGCACCGGCGCTGGGTGGCCTGGCCGGCAGCCTGCTATGTCGAAGTATTCCGAGGCACCTCGGCGCTGGTGCAGCTTTTCTGGGTGTATTACGTGCTGCCGTTACTGGGGGTACGGTTGCCTGCCATGTGGGCCGGCATCCTCGTCCTTGGCCTGCACACGGGGGCTTATGGTGCGGAGATCGTGCGCGGTGCGATTGCCAGCGTGCCTCGGGGGCAAACCGAGGCGGCCCGCGCGCTCAACATGACGCCCCGCGCGACGCTATGGCGCGTGGTGTTGCCGCAGGCGGTGAGCCTGATGCTGCCCCCGGCGGGCAATCTGTTGATCGAGTTGCTCAAGAACACTGCGCTGGTGTCGCTCATCACCATCACAGACCTGACCTTTAGCGCGCAGCTGCTGCGCAGCGAGACCTTCCGCACCGTCGAGGTGTTCTGCATCGTGCTGGTGATGTACTTCCTCGTGGCGCAGGCATTGAACGGCGGCATGAGGCTGCTCGAGCGCCGGGCCAACCGGTACCGGGGGAGGGGCTGATGGTGCCGGCAGGCAAGCCGCTCTTCGATTGGGACTTCGCGCGCGAAGTCATGCCGACGCTCATGCAAGGCCTGGCCGTGACCGTGCAGGCTACCTTGCTGGGGATGGCCCTGGCGGCAGTGCTCGGCCTGGTGCTGGCGCTGCTCAGGCGTGCGCGCCTGCAACCAGTTTCGTGGAGCGCCGCGTTTCTGATCGAGTTCATTCGCAGTACGCCATTGCTGGTGCAGCTGTTTTTCCTGTTCTACGTACTGCCGGTCACGGGCGTGCAATTCTCGCCGCTCACGACGGGCGTGCTGGGGCTGGGCGTGCATTACGCGGCGTATTGTGCGGAGGTGTACCGGGCCGGACTCGAGAGCGTGCCGCGCGGCCAGTGGGAAGCGGCGCAGGCGCTTAATCTCGGCCGCTGGCGCACGATGCGCGACATCATCCTGCCGCAGGCCATCCCGCCCATCGTGCCGGCCCTGGGCAATTATTTCGTGGCCATGTTCAAGGACACGCCGCTGCTGTCGGCCATTACCGTGGTGGAAGTCCTGCAGGCCAGCAAGATCGCCGGGTCGGCCACGTTCCGCTACACCGAGCCGCTGACGCTCGTCGGCCTGATTTTCCTGGTGCTGAGCCTGGGCGCGGCCTGGCTCGTCAGGAAGGCCGACGTGGCGTTGCGTGCGGGAAAACGATGAGCAGGGAGCAAGCATGAGTGCCAGTGTGACCTTGGAAAACGTCCAAAAGCGCTACGGCGACGTGGAGGTGCTGAAGGGGCTCAGCCTGCACATACCGGCGGGGCAGACGGTGGCGCTGATCGGCCCGTCAGGGTCGGGCAAGTCGACGCTGCTGCGCCTGTTGATGACGCTGGAGCGCCCGGACGGCGGCCGCATTTTGATCGACGGCGAGTCGATGTGGACGGAGCCCCGCAACGGTGGGGAGGTTCCGGCGCGAGACTCGCACGTCCGCAAGCTGCGGGGCAAGATAGGCATGGTGTTCCAGCACTTCAACCTGTTCCCGCACATGACGGCGTTGCGCAACGTGGCCGAAGCGCCCCGGTACGTCTTGGGCCTCGGTCGGGAAGAGGCCGAGCAGCGTGCCCGCGAGTACCTGGAGATGGTGGGGCTGGGCGATAAGCTCGACCAGTACCCTGGAAATCTTTCGGGGGGGCAGAAGCAGCGGGTCGGAATCGCGCGAGCCCTGGCGATGCGGCCCGAGGTCATGCTGTTCGACGAGGTGACGTCAGCCCTCGATCCGGAACTGGTGGGCGGCATATTGGAAATCATGCGCGACCTGTCTGCGCGCCGGACGATGACCATGATCATCGTTACCCACCAGATGCGCTTTGCCGAGCGCTGCTCTGACCGCACGTTGTTCTTCGAGGCGGGACAGATACTGGAAGACGGGCCGTCGAGGGAGGTTTTCGCGAATCCGAAGCATCCGCGCACGCGCCAGTTCCTGGACGCTGTCATCGACGCCTGAAGATGGCGCGGCAGGAAGCGGGGGACGGGGTAGACTATAGGCCGGTTGCCGCGGCGCCGTGAACCGTCAACCCGTCAGGAAATCGTTCTGCCATGCGTTGCCTGGTCATAGAAGACGAAATCGATACGTCCCGCTATATTTGCAATGGCCTTCGGGAAGCCGGCCATGAGGTGGTCGCCTGCCGGGATAGCGCCGAAGGCTTGAATCTCGCCATGAGGGAGAGTTGGGACGTCATCGTCCTCGACAGGATGCTGCCGAACGACGTAGACGGCTTGTCCATCCTGGGCACCCTGCGTGGCGTCGGCAAGTCTACGCCCGTACTCATCCTGAGCGCCTTGGCCGGGCTGGACGAACGCGTGCGCGGGTTGCGCGGCGGGTGCGACGACTATCTGACCAAGCCGTTCGCCTTCTCCGAACTGGCCGCACGGCTGGAAGCCCTGTATCGCCGCTCCAAGGCTCGCGACGACGTGCGCGAACTGCGCATTGCCAATCTCAAGGCCGACCTCACCAAGCGCACGGTCGAACGCGACGGCAAGGTCATTACCTTGCAGCCGCGGGAATTCCGGCTGCTGGTTTACCTGCTCCTGAACCAGGAGCAGGTCGTTACCCGGACCATGCTGCTGGAAGCGGTCTGGGATTACCGGTTCGATCCCCAGACTAACGTCATCGACGTGCAGATCAGCAGGCTGCGCAACAAGATCGACAACGGCTTTTCGCCCCAGCTGATCCACACGGTGCGCGGAGTGGGCTACATGATTTCGGCGTCTCCGCGGTGAGCGCTGCGCACGACGATTACCCCGGTCGGCAGACGGGCCCGCTCGCATTCGCGCGGCGCCTGTGGCAGTCGGTCGCGTTCCGTCTGGCGCTGGGGTACGGCGTCTCGGTGGTGCTGTTCATGATGGTGCTGCTGTCGGTGCTGTACGTGCAGACCATTGGCGTGCTGCAGAATCGCATCGACAAGCAGCTGATGTCGGCCCACAACCGCTTGATGAATCATTACGAGAGCGGTGGCCTGGACCGGGTGGTGCAGGACATCACCGAAACCCTCTCCGACGGCCTCAATTCAGACACTGAAGTCTATTTGCTGGTCACCGCCGCGGGAAGAAGGCTGGCAGGCAATCTTGTCGTGTCGCGGGACTTGCTCAAACCATCTTTCGGCATCATAGAAAGGCAGGTGCAGCGCGACGGCAGGCCGTCCATCAGCCGGATCCGCGCCGACCGGCTGCCAGACGGGTCCATACTCGTCGTGGGGCGCGACATGCACGACCAGCGGGAGCTCGAGCAGCTGATCAGCAACGCGCTACTGGCCGCTGCCGTCGTCTCGGTGCTGCTGGCCATGCTCGGCGCCATCGTGTTCCGGGACCAATTGGAAAGCCGGGTCGGCGCGATACGGCGCACCGCGGCGCAGATCGAGGCGGGTGACCTGAGCCAGCGCATTCCCGTTTCGGGCAAGGATGATGAATTCGCGCGCCTGAGCCATGACATCAACTTGATGCTCGATCGCATCGAGATCCTGATGGACGGCGTGCGTCACGTCTCGAATACCATCGCGCACAATTTGCGTACACCGCTGTCGCGCATACGTGCCAAGCTGGAGCTGGCGAGCCGCCCGGGCACGGACCAGGCTACCTTGGAGGAGGCCACGGCTTTCGCGATCCGGCAGATCGAAGAACTCACCGTCGTATTCGATAAGCTGTTGCAGATCGCAGAGGCCGAATCGGGAGCGCGCAGGCAGTCCTTCCAGCCCGTATCGCTCAACGAGATCGCGGCGGACGTGGCCGAGCTCTACGAGCCCGTGGCCGAAGAAAAGGGCGTGGAGCTGCAGCTGCAGATGGACGAGGACGTCATGGCCGCAGGAGACAAGGATTTGCTGGCGAGTGCGGTGGCCAACTTGGTCGACAACGCCATCAAGTATGCCGGCAGCCCGGCGCGCGTGGTGATCGGCACGCGCCGGGAGGGCGATGCGGTCTCCATCATCGTCCAGGACAATGGGCCCGGCATACAGGCCATCGAGCGCGCCAAGGTCGGGACGCGTTTTTTCCGGCTCAATCGGCGGGTGCCGGGCTATGGCCTCGGGTTGGCCAGCGTGACCGCTATCGCCGGCCTGCACAATGCCACGCTGCACCTGGACGATGCGGCTCCGGGGCTAGTGGCGCGCATCACGCTGCCGCGCCTGGGAAACATGACGAAACGGTAATGTTTCGGCCATGACGGCGGCTTGCCCGCGTCGGTAATATCCTCGATTCAGTTTTTGGTCGCGACGGCCGGCGCCGACGGTCGTTCCTGCGCAATCGAAGGGTAGTCATGCCGCAGCGTTTCGTGCGCGTTTGCGCCGTTTTCTTGTTTTTCCTGGCAGCCTGTTCGGATCCCCAGCCCCCATCGACTGCAGCAACGCAAGACGCAGAACCGCTTCCCCCGGGCCAGGTCCGCATCAGGCCGGCCTCGCTCAAGTACATGGAAATCCAGGAAATCGGCACGGAAGGGGCCGAGCACGTGGTCTGGGCCCCCGCTCGCGTGGCGTTTCGCGAAGAGCAGGTGAGCGAGGTCATCGCCCCGGCGCCCGGCAGGGTGTTGCGCGTCCATGCGCAGGTCGGCGATGCGGTCAAGGCCGGCACGCCGCTCGTCACGCTATCCAGCCCTGAGGCCTCGCGCATACGCGCCGGCTACGCCAACGCGCAGGTCGAACTGGGCGTGGCGGAGGCAGAGGCGCGGCGCCAGCGGCTGATGATGGAAAAGGGCATAGGCATCGAAGCCGAGCTGCTGGCGGCGGAGGCGCGGCTGAAAGAAGCGCGCCACAATGTCGAGGTGGCGGCGCGCGCCTCGGGGTTCCTGGGCAGTGGCGGTGGCGATGAGGTGGTGCTCAAGGCGCCGCGCGCAGGGGTCGTCATCCACCGCAACGCCATGCCCGGTGCGACCGTCGCGCCCGATACCGGGCCGCTTTTCACCGTGGGCGACCCGCAGGCCTTGTGGATCCATGCTGACGTTTTCGAAAGCGACCTGAGCACGATCGCGCAGGGCGCGCCGGTCCAGGTTGTCGTGGCCTCGCTCGACCGCCCGCTTGCCGGCAAGGTCGTGCGCGTGGCTTCCGCACTGAACGCGCAGACCCGGCGCGGGCAGGTCTATATCGATCTCGATCAATCGAATCCCCAACTGCGCGCCGGGATGCTGGCGCGGGTCGGCATCAAGATCCGCAGCGCCGATGGTGTATCCGTGCCGGTGAACGCCGTGCTGATCAAGGACGGACAACGCTCCGTCGTCTTCGTGCAGGTCTCGGAAACCGTATTCGAGGCGCGCACCGTCGTGCTGGGGCAGCCATCCAACGGCTACATACCGGTGCTTTCCGGCATCGAGCCGGGAGACAAGGTCGTCGTCAAGGGTGGGCTGCTGCTCGACGGCGCCGCCAGCCAGCTGCTCTGAGGGAGACGACGTGCGTTCCCTCATTGCGTTGGTCGTGCATCGCCGCCTCGTCGCGCTGACTGCCACCCTGCTCGTCGCCATCTACGGTGTTTACGCCTTCCTGAATACCGCGATCGAAGCCTATCCCGACGTCACCAACGTTCAGGTCGGCATTATCTCGCTCGCGCCCGGCCTGGCGCCGGAGGAGGTCGAGCGCCAGGTGACGCTGCCGCTCGAGCGCGTGCTCAACGGCACGCCGGGACTCCAGTCCCTCCGCTCAGAAAGCTATTTCGGGCTGTCCATGATCACCATGGTGTTCCGCGACGGCACCAAGAGCTTCAACGCGCGCGTGGAGGTGACGCAGCGGCTGCCCGCGGCCGACCTGCCCGAGGGAGTGACGCCGGAAATGGCGCCCGACAGTACGCCGCTCGGCAAGATCTTTTATTACCGGCTCAATAGCGACCGCCACACCTTGGACCAACTCCGTTCGGAGCAGGAATGGACCGTGGCCCGCGTGCTCAAGCAGATCGAGGGCGTGGCGGACGTGGTGAGCATGGGGGGGTTCGTCAAGGAATTCCACATCGAGGTCGACCCCGCCAAGCTGATGGCTCACCGGCTGACCCTGGATCGCGTGGTCGAGGCTGTCTCTAAGTCCAACCAGAACGTGGGGGGCGGGCTGCTCCAGCGGGGTGAGCAGGCGTTGATCATTCGCGGCATAGGTTTGCTGCGCACGCCGCGCGACATCGAGACCATCGTGCTCGACGTGCACAACAATACGCCGGTGCGGGTCAAGGACGTTGCGCGCGTCGTGCAGTCTTATACGCCGCGCCAGGGCTCGGTCGGCATGGACGACGAAGACGATATCGTCGAAGGCATCGTGCTGCTCAAGCGCGACCAAAATCCCACCAAGGTGCTCGAGCAGGTCCACAAGAAAGTGGACGAACTCAATGCCAACCTGCTTCCCGCAGGCATGCGCATCGAGCCGAGCTACGACCGCTCCAAGCTGGTCGATCACACCTTGCAGACGGTCTATCACAACCTGCTGTTCGGCGCCTGCCTGATCGTGGGCGTGCTGTGGCTGTTCCTGCGCAGCCTGCGGGGTTCGCTGATCGTCGCCGTGGTGATTCCGCTGTCGCTGCTCGTGGCGTTCATCGGGCTATACATGCTAGGCATGCCGGCAAACCTGATCTCCATGGGGGCGATCGACTTCGGGATCATCGTAGACGGGGCGGTGGTCTTGACCGAAGTCATCATCCACAAGGCGAGGCTGCGCAAGCCGACGTCGCGGCGCGACATGTACGGCCTGATCATCGAGGCGGCCATGTCGGTGGCCAAGCCCACGCTGTTTGCCATGGCCATCGTCATCGCGGCGCTGATCCCGGTTTTTTCGCTGGAGAGCATAGAGGGTCGCATCTTCCGCCCGCTGGCGATGACCTACACATTCGCGCTGCTCGGCGCCCTGGCCTTTGCCTTGACCTTGGTCCCGGCCCTGTGCGCGCTGCTGCTGCGCCCCAAGGACGTGGTGGCGCCAGAGCCGGCGGTGTTCCTGCGCATGCACCACGCTTATTCGGGATGGATAGCGCGCATCCTGGAGAGCGAACGCAATCGGCGCAAGCTGATGATCGCGGCCGTGGCGGTCCTGGCCGCGGCGCTCTACGCCGCATCGCACCTCGGCACGGAATTCCTGCCCGAGCTGGACGAGGGCGATGCCTACGTGGTGGTACAGATGCCGCCCTCCATCTCGCTCGAGAAGGGGCAGGAGCTGTTGCGCATCATACGCATGCGTCTGAAGCAGTTGCCCGAGACGGTGTCGGTGACCAGTGAACAGGGCCGTCCCGAAGACGGCACGGACAACGAGACCATCAACGTTGCCAAGGTGCTGGTGCGGCTCAAGGATCGCAAGCAATGGCGCAAGGGCGTGACCAAGGACGACCTGATCGCGCAGATGCGCGAGTCGCTGGCCGATCTTCCCGGCGTGCAGTTCAATTTCGCCCAGCCCATCCGCGACAGTGTCGAGGAATCGACCGCCGGGGCGCGCGGACACGTGGTACTGAAAGTCTACGGTGCCGAGATCGAGGCCATGCGCGGCATCCTCCTGCAGGCCAAGGAAGTGGTGCGCGACATCGAAGGCGTCGTGGATCTGGACCTATATCGCGATGCGCCGGCGCCGCAGCTGCACATCGAGTTCGACCGGGAGGCGCTCGCACGTTACGGAATTTCCATGGAGGTCGCGGACACGGCGGTGGAGACGGCGCTGGCCGGCAAGGTCGTCACGACGGCATGGGAAGGCGAGCGCAGCGTGCCGGTGCGGGTGCGGCTGCCTTTCGTGGACCGCATGGACGAAGCCAGGATCCGCGACATCCCCGTCACGGCCCCAGACGGCACGTACGTCCCGCTGCATGCCCTGGCGCGCATCGACTTCAAGGTAGGCAATGCCTCCATTTTCCGCGAGGGCAATGCGCGTTACATGGCGCTCAAGTTCAACGTCCACGGACGGGACGTCGGCTCGGTCGTGAAGGAGGCCATCGCTGCGTTCAACAAGGAAGTGAAGATGCCCGAGGGCTACATTGCGCAGTGGGGCGGGCAATGGGAAAACCAGCAGCGTGCCGCGGACCGCTTGAAAATCGTCGTCCCGCTTTCTTTGCTGGTGGTATTCGCGCTGCTGTTCAGTGCGCTGGGCAGCGCCCGCAGTGCCACCATCATCCTGCTCACGGCGCCGTTCGCGATGGTGGGTGGCATCGTCGCCTTGCACCTGACCGGCATCGATCTTTCCATCAGCGCGGCCATCGGCTTCATCGCGTTGCTTGGGCAGGTGGCCTTGGCAGGGCTGCTCGTGGTGAGCGCAGTCGAAAGCCTGCGGCGCGAAGGGGTGGCCATGCTGCCCGCCCTGGTCGAAGGCGCAGCCGAGCGCATGCGCTCCGTGCTGATGGTGGCGCTGCTAGGGCTGATCGGGCTGTTGCCCATGGCCTTGTCCACGGGCGTCGGCAGCGAGACGCAACGCCCCTTCGCATCGGTGGTGGTGGGGGGCATGGCGGTGCTTCCGCTGGTGGCGTTGTTCGTGCTACCCGTGCTGTACGCCTGGCTCGGGCCGCGGCGCCTCGTGTCTGCCGAAGAGCGCGATGCCGCCATGACGGGAGATGCTCATGCGTAAGCTATTGTGCCTTGCGCTGTTGGCGCTGGGACTGGCCCAGGCCCGGGCCGAAGGCCCGCTGCCCCCGGAAGTCACCCTGCCGCAGCTCTTGGAACTGGTCAAGCGGCAGAGTCCCGCCCTACAGGCCGAGCGCATCCGGGTGGCCTTGGCCGAGGCCGACTTGCTGACGGCGCAGACGTTTTCCAACCCGAGCCTGGCCTATACCCACAAGCGCGGCGAGCGGGAGGCCACGCTTTCCCAAGAAGTGCCGCTGTTCGGCCAGCGCGGCGCGCGCATCGAGACCGCGAGGAGCGGCGTCGAAGCGGCGCGGGCGCAGCTGAGATTGACCTATGCGCAGGCGCTGCAGGAGGCGGCGCGGGACTTCATGTCGCTGCTGGTGGCGCAGGAGCGCGAGAAAAGCTGGCTCGAGGCGAAAGAGGACCTGGAGAATGCGTTGCGTGTCGTGCAAGGCCAGGTGGAGGCGGGGGCGCGCAGCCGCTACGATTTGACGCGCCTGGAAATCGAGCGTGCGTCGCTCGATGCGCAACTGGCGCGGGCGCAGGCCGAAACGGTCCAGGCGTCGGCGCGGGTAGCCGCAAGCGTGGGAGCTCCCGCGTGGCGGCCGCGCGCGGCTGGCGCCATCGTCACGAACTGGAATGCGGCGAGTTTCGAGTCGTTGTGGCCGCAGGCCCAGCACCGCCTTCCGTCGGTGCGGGCGGCACGGGCGCAGCAGGACGTCGCCGAGAAGCAGCTCGAGGCCGAGCGCCGCAACGCGTATCCGACGCCCACGTTCACCGTCGGCCAGCTCAGGAATGGCGACGGGCGCAGCATCGAGTACGGCGTGGCCGTGTCCATTCCGCTGTTCGACCGCAACCAGGGCCAGATCGCCCGGGCGGCGGCCGAAGCCGATGGCATGCGACTTCGCAGCCGTGCCGTGGTGCTGGCGGCAGAAGGCGAGCTGCGGCGGGCCGCCGAGCAGCTGGACCGGCGCAAGCGGCTGGCCGATCGTTTCGAGCAGGATGGCTTGGCCATGATTCCCCGGCTGCGGCAGATGGCGCAGGATGCCTATACCTTGGGCCGCGGCTCCATCCTGGATCTAGTCGATGCGGTACAGGTCGTGGCCGAAAAGAAAAACACCTATCTCGACCTGGCCGAAGCCGTGCTGCACGCCGAAGTGGACTTGCGCGTGGCGTCGGGAGAGCTCGGCGCGGATTTACCGGACTAGTGGCCCCTTGGGGTTGCCCGGCCGGCGTAAACTACAGCCTGGCCGGTTTCGTCTCGCCTGACGACAGCGTTGTTGCCGGCCCGATTCGGATATTTGGGGGTTACCAATGAAATCTTGCGCATTGCGCGGGTTCCTGCTGGCCGGCTTGGTGCTGGCGTCCGCCGCGCGGGCGGACATCACGGTGGGTGTCGATATCGCCACGACCGGTCCTGCGGCCGCGATCGGAATACCTACCAAGAACGTGGTCATGATGTGGCCGCAGACTTTGGGCGGGCAGAAGGCCCACTACGTCATCCTCGATGACGGGTCGGATCCCACCAACACGGTGACCAACGTGCGCAAGCTCACCTCCGAGCAAAAGATCGACGTGCTGGTCGGGCCCAACACCACGCCGGCTGCACTCGCCGTGCTGGACGTGATCGCCGAAAGCAAGACGCCCATGGTGGCGCTCGCGGCCAATGCTTCCATCATCGAGCCGCATACCGACCCCAAGCGGAAATGGGCCTTCAAGATGCCGCAGAACGACTCGTTGATGGCGAGCGCCATCGTCGGCCACATGGCCCGCGCCAGCGTCAAGTCCGTCGGATTCATCGGCTTCAACGATTCCTACGGCGAGAGCTGGTGGAACGAGTTTTCCCCGCTCGCTGCCAAGGCCGGCATCAAAGTCGTCGCCAATGAGCGCTACAACCGTACCGATACCTCCGTGACCGGCCAAGTGCTCAAGATCATGATGGCCAAGCCGGACGCCGTGCTGGTGGCGGCGTCGTCCACTCCCGCGCTGTTGCCGCAGAAAACGCTGGTCGATCGCGGCTACCGCGGCAAGATGTACCAGACACACGGCATCGCAACGCCCGAGTTCCTGCGGCTGGGCGGCAAGACCGTCGAGGGCACCCTGTTTCCCACCGGTCCGGGCGTGGTGGCGCACGGTCTGCCGGACTCCCATCCGGTCAAGAAAGTCGCCGTGGAGTTCGTCGACCGCTACGAGGCCAAGTTCGGCCCGGGCTCCGTGACACAGTTCGCGGGCGATGCCTGGGGCGCCTGGATGCTGCTCGACGATGCCGTGCGCCGCGCCCTGCAGAAAGGCGCCAAGCCGGGCACGCCCGAGTTCCGTGCAGCGCTGCGCGACGCGATCGAGTCGACGTCCAACCTCACGGTGCCCAACGGCGTGCTCAACATTTCCGCCACCGACCATCAAGGGTTCGACGAGCGTTCGCGCGTGATGGGCATCGTGCGCGACGGCAAGTTCGCCTACGAAGGCGAGGGCAAATAATGCCCAGGCCGCCGGCGCATCGCGGCGCCCGGCGGCACGATGCGCGCTGCGGGCGCAAGGCGCTGCAGCGCGAGCAGGTCCCGTGACGGCCGCGCCGATGTGCGGCCCGTTTCTTCGACACTCCGCGTTTTCCCAGGGCGGGGTGTTTTGCTCCTCCGCGAAGCGCCAGATCTATCAGGTGTAGCCCGTGGCAGCAGGGTTGGCCGCATCGCCACGCGCGCGGGCCAGTTCCTGCCGCGCACCCGCTTGGAGGATCGCACTGTCCTTCGCGACGGTGATGAACCCGAACCCCTGGTCCGCATATTTGCGTCCCGACGCGCCCCCTGAACACTGAATGCCTGCCACGCGGCCGTGTCGGCGGCAGGTTTCGAGTATGGCCGCTACGGCGTCGGCATGCTCCTTTTCCGGCTTGTCCAGGTCCGGCTCCAGACCCAATCCCAACGCGAGGTCGGCCGGTCCGACATAGATGCCGTCCAGTCCCGGCGTGGAGACGATGGCTTCCAGGTTGGCAAGGCCGCGACGGCTTTCGATCATGACGAAGCACATGGGGTCGTCGCCCAGCGTGGCCGTGTCTCGGGCACGGCGCACCAATGCCGAACGGATGGGGCCGTAGGAACGTATGCCGGTAGGGGGATAGCGGCAAGCCGCTACGGCGGCAGCCGCCTGCTCCGGTGTTTCGCACATGGGCACGATGACGGCTTGCGCTCCGGCGTCGAGGGCCTTGGCGATCAGCCAATCGTTCAGGGCAGGTACGCGCGTCACCGGAATACTGCCCGCCCGCTCGATGGCCATGAACATCGGCGTGATGTCGGCATAGTCGATCAGGCCATGCTGCTGATCCACACACACGTAATCCAATCCTTCGGCGGCCAACAGCTCCGCGCCGAATGCACTCGGTAGTGCGCACCATCCGCCGAAGACGGTTTGTTTCTCGGCCATGGTCTTACGCAGCGTTCTCGACATGACTGCCTCTCATTGGGGTTTGTACGCAGGAGCGTGGATTTGAATGGAAAAATGTTGACAAAGATCCAGCCCGCCAACAGACTAAAAGTGTATCCACTTTTTCACGACCGAGATAGTGTCAAGGGCAAGCATGAGCAGGGCACACCAGATCGATGTTGCGGATTGCGTCCGCGAGATACCAGGCCAGCAGTTCTTGGTACGCACCGAGGCGTACACGGACGAAGAGATTTTCGAGCTGGAGATGAAGCACATCTTCGAGCGCACCTGGATCTACGTCGGGCACGAGAGCGAATTCTCGTCGGCGGGCAGCTTTAAGACCGCGTATGTGGGACGCCAGCCTGTGGTCGTCGTACGCGACAAGGAAGGCAAGATCGGTGCCTTTCTCAACCGATGCGTGCATCGCGGTGCGGCAGTGGTGCGGGAAGCGCAAGGGGTCTTGCAGGAAATGCGCTGTCCCTACCACGGTTGGATCTTCGATCTTTCCGGCAAGACGCGCCTCATTTCCGACCGCAATGATCCGGGGGGCTACGGGAGTAATTTCATCGAGCCCGAAGGGCTCGTTCCCGTGCCGCGCCTGGAAAGCTATCGCGGCTTGTTGTTCGCCTCGCTCGACGCCGGCATCGAACCGCTTGTTTCTTATCTCGGCGAGCTCAAGTCCGTCATTGATGCCAAGCTCGACCTCGCGCCGACGGGTCGCATCGTCATCGCCTCGAAACCCTACGTCTGCCGATACAAAGGCAACTGGAAACTGCAGACGGAGAACATCGTCGATGCGTATCACTTCATGCACACGCACGGAGCGTTCGTGAAGTTGCAGGCAAAGTACGGCGACAGCACCGGGGATTTTGGCGTGCACAAGGGCCGCAGTTCGCGCGAGATGCGCGAGCAGCGCTTTCGCGGCGAAACGTGGTCCTGCCGGCAAGGCCACGGTTTCGCACGCGTGCCGGCGGCCGATACGAGCTATCTGTTCGACGGCGAGTTCGGAAACATGTACCGGGACCTACGGGAGCGGCATGGAGACGAGGCGTTCTCGCGCATCACCTCCAAGGCGACGTCTACCGTGTTTCCGACGATGGGCATGATCCATCAGCAAATCCGTGTCTGGAGGCCGATATCCGTCGATGAGACGGAAGTCCTGATCTATCCCTATGAATTGGAGGGGGCACCTGAAGCCTTCAACGTCGGCATGCTGCGTAGCCAGGAGCGCTTTTACGGTCCTTCCGGCTATGGGATGACCGACGATGCAGAGATGTTTGCCCGGGTGACGCAAGGGCTGCGGGCAAGCGGCGTGGAATGGTTGGTGTTCGACCGTGGCATGGACACCGACGAGAAAACCGAGAGCGGCGATTACCGGGGGCTGCCCTCCAGCGAAGCGCCGCAGCGCGCCCTATGGCGCGCATGGAAGCACATGATGCAGCGGGCATCGACGCAGGCGTAAGGCAGGAACCGTATGGAAAGCGCAATGTTGCAAGACATCACTCAGTTCATTTATCGCGAGGCCCGCTTTCTGGACGATCGCGCATTCGAAGACTGGCTCGGCCTGTTCGACGACGACGGCAGGTATGTCGTGCCCCTGGTCGAGAACGGGCAACCGGGCAGGCAGGCCGCCATCGTCAATGACGACAAGCTCGCACGGGAAGAGCGCGTCTACCACATGCTCAATCACTGGTTCCCGGCACAGCAGCCTCCTTCGCGGACCCTGCACATCGTCTCCAACGTCGTGGCCGATGCGGACGGTGACGGCTGGCGCGTCTCGAGCAACCAAGTGATCCATGAAATCCGCGATGGAGACTGGACGCAGGTGGGGCTTGGGGAAAAGAGCGCGATCGTTGCGCGTGTCGACTATCTCCTGCGGCGTGGGGAACAGGGATTCCGGATCCGCGAGAAGCGCGTCCACCTGCTCGATCGAGGCAGCTGGCAAGGCAATCTCGCCTTTATTTACTGAACAGAGGGAGCACGAGTCATGAAGTTGGTCAGGTACGGCGCCGAAGGCAGCGAACGGCCCGGTGTATTGGACGGGCAGGGCGGCCTGCGGGACCTATCCGGGCTGTTGCACGACATCGATGCCCAAGCCCTGGCGCGTGGCCTGCAGGACAGCCTGGGCGCCATCGACCCGCAGCGGTTGCCGAAAGTGGATGGGTCGCCCCGGCTGGGGGCGCCGCTCGCGCGCACGGGGAAAATCGTCGCCATCGGATTGAACTACGTCGACCACGCCAAAGAGTCGAACATGCCGATTCCGACAGAACCCGTCGTGTTCATGAAGTCGCCGTCGACGTTGTCGGGACCCTATGACGACGTTCCCAAGCCGGAGAAGGCGGTGAAGATGGACTGGGAGGTGGAGCTCGGCATCGTCATCGGCAAGCGCTGCCGGGACGTGTCCGAGGACGAGGCGGCGCAGAACATCTTCGGCTACGTGTTGGCCAACGATTTGTCCGACCGTGCCTTCCAGCTCGAACGGGGCGGCCAGTGGGACAAGGGCAAGAGTTTCGATCGCTTTTGTCCTATCGGTCCCTATCTCGTCAGCCGGGACGAAGTGCCCGATGTCCATGCGCTCGACATCTGGCTGTCCGTGGACGGTGAGCGCGTGCAGGACAGCAATACCGGCCAGATGATCTTCCGCTGTCCGACCATCGTCAGTTATCTGAGCCAATGCATGACCTTGGAGCCTGGCGACCTAGTCATCACGGGCACGCCCGCAGGCGTGGGGCTGGGCATGAAGCCTCCGCGCTTCCTACAAGGCGGGGAACTCGTCGAGCTCGGTATCTCCGGCCTCGGCGCCCAGAAATATCGCATCACCAAATAATCATTCACGATCCCTTTCTTCATGGGACTTCGCATGCCTGCCATTTCTCCCAATGATGTGTTCCTCGACCGCCTGGCGGCGTTCTGCGTTCGGGCGAGCCGTTTCGAGATCGGCCCGTCGTGCTATGACGCCGTCAGGAAGATTCTTCTCGACTCGTTCGGCGTGGTGCTGGGGGCGCTTGATCACCGCGCGGCCATCCGGGCTCGCGAGTTCGCCGCGTGTTTTTCCCTGCCGTCGGGCGGAGCGAGGCTGTGGGGAACAGGCGAGCGCGTCAGCATCGAACACGCCTCGTTGCTCAACAGTCCGCCCTTGCGCGCGTACGACTTCAACGATTTCTACATGGGGCGCCTGGGCGGCGCGCATCCCAGCGACATACTGACCGGCGTGATCGCGGTGGCGGAAGCCACCGGAGCGAGCGGCGAGGAGGTGGCGCGGGCGCTCTGCCTCGGCTACGAGTTGATCATCGCGATGAGCGACTACGTTGATCCCGACCGGGCGGGCCTGGATTATCCGTGCCTGACTGCGATGGGCGCGACTGCCGCGATCGGCAGCATGCTCGGGCTCGACCATACCCAGTTCCGGCATGCCTTCTCGATTACCGTGAATGCCAATTACCCCTCGCTCGAGGTCGAGTCTTCCGAGTTCGATGCGCATGGCGAGCTGACCATGTGGAAGCGCTTCAACGGCGGCGATGGCGTGCGGCATTCGGTGTATTCATGCTATCTGGCCAAGTGCGGCGTCGAAGGCGTGGTACGCCCGTTCGAAGGGAAGTTCGGCTTCCTCGCCAAGCTGCAGGTGAGCGGCGAAGAGGCCGAGCAGGCCCTGCAGCGCCTGGAGGGCATCACGTGCTTCGAAGGCATTGCGCGCGGGAGCTTCAAGCGCTGGCCCGTCGGGTCGCGCGGACAAAGCGCCATTCAATCGGCCTTGCGGGCGCGTGCCGCGATGCTCGCGGGCGGACACGCTCTGGCATCCATCGAGAAGGTGACCGTGCACGCCGATCCGGGCGTCTACCGCCATCTGTATGAAATTCGCCTCGAGCCTTTCGCGCCGCGCACGCGCGAGGCTGCGGACCATTCCCTCCCATACATCGTGGCGGCGGCCTTGGTGCAAGGCGCCATCGATCCATCCAGTTTCGATGCCTCCATGCGCGATTCGTCCGACGTTCGCCGGCTGCTGGATGGGCGTATCGAAGTGGTGCCGGTTGCATCGGCGTCTCCTTCCAACCTGTTGTCCGAAGTCGTCATCGAAGACCTGGCCGGCAATCGATGGAGTGGGGGCCGCGAGGCCGCACCGGGTACGGCCGGAGCGCCGATGCCGTTCGACATCCTGATCGAGAAATTCAAGGAGAACCTGGGGTCGGCCCGGGCCTCTCAGGCCGAGGCGTTGATCTCGGCCATCGCGGATTTCGACGCACGCGCCGACGTTCGCAGTCTGGTGGATAAGACGTTGGTTTGAAAGCCGGCGTTTTCGAGTGCCGCGCGGGTGACGCGCCTGGCGGTAGATGTGCTGTGTAGTGCTTCTGTAAGAGGTCCTTGCCATGCTTAGCCGTTCTATTTGGAAATGCCTGCTCGCAGTGTGCTGTACCCTGACCGCCTCGCTTGCCGCGGCCGATGATTTTCCGTCCAAGCCCATCAGGTTCATCGTGCCGTACTCCCAGGGCACTGGGCCCGACCGGATCGCCCGCCTGGCCGGAGAAGAATTGTCCAAGGTCTGGAAGGTGCCCGTGGTCGTGGAGAACCGCCTGGGCGCGTCAGGCCACGTCGGGGCGCAGGTTCTTGCCCAAGCGCAGCCGGACGGCTACACCGTGGGCGTCATGGGCAGCAACATCTCCGTGACCGCCCATCTGATGAAGTCCGAGACCTTCGTGCCCATGCGCGATCTGCAACCGCTGATCATCGCGGGGTATGGCGACATGACGCTGGTGGTGTCGGGCAAATCGCGCTTCAAGAGCTTGTCGGAGTTCCTGGACTACGCTCGCGCGAACCGCGGCAAGGTTGCGTTCGCGAGCGCCGGCATCGGCTCGCCGTCGCACATTTTCCTCGCCCAGTTGCAGCAGAAGACTGGTACCGAATTCCTGCATGTGCCGTACAAGGGCACGGCGCCCGCAGTGACGGACCTCATCGGCGGGCAGGTCGAGGCGTTCTTCATCGCCACGCACACCGTCCAGCCCTACCTGGCGTCTGGACAGCTGAAGGCATTGGGCGTGGCGGCGCCAGAGCGCAACTCGCATGCACCTGATATTCCTTCGTTCGCAGAATTGGGCGTGACGGAGTTTTCGACCGAGGCGTGGTATGGCTTCATGCTGCCGACCGGAGTGCCGGCTCCCATCGCGGACAAACTCTATCGCGACATCCACGCCGTCGTCAGCAAGGACCCGGTGCGCGGCCAGCTCGATAAGTTCGGCCTGACCATGCGTCCGTCCACCACCGAGGAAATGCGCGCATTCATTCAAAACGAATTCAAGCGCTACGGCGAAGTAATCGCGAAGTACAACATCAAGGCAGAGGAGTGAGGTGATGCAGGCTGGAGCGCAGCAATTTCCCGCCGTCATCGACGTGCGTGACATGTCGGTGCTGGTGGTCGGGGCGGAGGGCGGCGTGGGGCCTGCAGTGGTGCGCGGCTTCTTGGCCCATGGCGCCAAGGTCTATGCCGGCTACCTGACGCAGGAAGGCGGCACGGATGTGCCTGGCGAACGTGTGCCGCCGGGCGCGGATCCAGCCGCCGCCTGCGCATTGGTCGACCGGGCAGAGGCCACCAACGGCCCGCTCGACGCATTGATCTTCGTGTCGCCGCCGGTATCCGTGGGCAAGGCCTTGGAGCTCGACCCGGCGGTGTATGCGCAGGTCGCGCGCGAGGAGCTGGTCCTGCCCGTGCTGTTGCTGCGCGAGGCCGCTGCACGCATGACGCAGCGCGGCTTCGGCCGGCTGCTGTCGTTCTGCTCGATGTCCGGCAAGACCGGCGCTCATCCCGGGGTGAGTCCTTATGCCGCGGCCAAGGGCGGCCTGATCGCCTTTACCCGTTCGCTGGCGGCCGAAGTGGCGGCGAACGGCGTGACGGTCAATGCGATTGCGACCGCATTGTTCGACGTGCAGGTGACCAAGACCGGGGAGGATCTTGCACACGTACTGAAAGGCATTCCGGTCGGCCGCGTCGGACGCTCGGAGGAGGCCGCGGGCGCGGCTTTGTTCCTGGCGTCGCGCATGTCCGGCTACATCACCGGCGAAACGCTGAACATGTCCGGCGGACGCTTCATGGATTGAGCCTCCGCGGGGGTTACAGCCGCACCCGCAAGACCGCGACTGCATTCTGCATGAAGATGGGGGTGTAGTCGGGGTCGATCAGTTTCATCGAAGCCGTGGCCGAACGTACCAGCTGCAGGGTTTGGATGCGTTGCGCGGCTTCGAGGTCTTCCCGTTCGTAGGCTTTGAGCAAGCCGGCATGGTCGCCGCCGTCGTCGACGAAGATCGAAGGCGAGGATTGTTCGAGCGAATAGCGCGCGCGCTCCGTCCTGTGCCAGTATTCGTCTATTTTGTCGATGTACATCTTCCCGGCTGGGCGGTTCAGGCGGCGGTGGAACTCGAGGTGCAGGTCGCGCCATTGACTCGAGTGTTCGCTCGACTGGCGCGCCATTTTGTCCACGATCTTCTTGCAGGCTGCCAGTTCCGCGCGGCTGAGCTGGCCCATGGATACCTGAGTGGCGATGGCCTGGCAGGCGATCCACAGCCCGTAGATCTGGTCGACTTCTTCGGCGGTGAGTTGGGTGACCGTCATGCGGTACTTGAACCGCGCCTCGGCCAGACCATCCGCCTGGAGCATGCGCAAGGCTTCCCGCACCGGCGTGCGGCTGACCCCGTACTGCTGGGAAATATGGACCTGGTTCAGCTCGTCGCCAGGCAGGATTTCCCCACGGAATATGCCCTTGCGCAGGGCTTCATAAATGCGCACCGCCTCATGGTGCGTATCGGCGGCAAACCCGTTGGTCTTGGCCGTGTCCATACGGTCAGTGCTTGCCCGTGCTGCCGAAGCCTCCTGCGCCGCGATCGGATTCTTCGAACTCGTCCACGATGTTGAAGCCTACCTGCGCCACGGGCACGATGACCATCTGGGCGAGCCTGTCCATGGGCTGCAGCACGAAAGGCTCGCTTCCGCGGTTCCAGGTCGAGACCATCAGTTGCCCCTGGTAGTCTGAATCGATCAATCCCACCAGGTTGCCCAGCACGATGCCGTGCTTGTGCCCCAGGCCCGACCTGGGCAGGATGAGGGCGGCATAGCCCGGGTCTGCGATATGGATGGCCAAGCCGGTCGGCACCAGGACGGTTTGCCCGGGCGAGACCGTCAGCGGCGTGTCCAGGCAGGCGCGCAGGTCCAGCCCCGCCGAGCCCGGGGTTGCGTACGAGGGAAGGTAGTCGCGCATGCGCGCATCGAGAATCTTCAGGTCTACGGATTTCATGCCTTGCGGTGGGGGGAGCGTGGGGGGCGGCCCGTCGAGCGCGCCGGCGGGACGAAGGGGGGCAGGGGCGAGGGAGGCATCGCGGAGGCGCCGCGGAGCTTCCGGCTGCCCTGCCGGAAGAAAGTCCGGGCGAGGACGAGCAGGATGATGGTGCGGACGATGTTGCCCGGTTCCAGTGGGTCTTCGTCCATGAGTGCCGAGGCGATGCTGCCGGCGGTGAGCACGGCGAACAACAAGCCGAGCAGGGTCTGCACCGTGCCGCCGACGGCATCGCGGCCCTGCCGGGCGAGCGTGGCCTGCGAGGCGGGTTCGCTGATGCCGGCGGGCATGCCCTCGGCCCGCGAGACGGGTGCCGTCGGCGCCGAGGGCAGGCCGGTGCCGGTCGCGTATTGTTGCCCGGGGCCGAGCGCATCTTGTCGCCCTCGCGGCAGGCCCAGCGCGGACCGGAACCCTTTGGCGCTGGTCTTGAGTAGACGCTGAGCCCCCGGCGTTCCGGTGCCGCGGTTGACTAGCTTGTCGATGTAGGCGGCGTAATCGCCGTCTGGCGGCTCCGAATCGAAAGGCATGGCGGGTTTCCTCGTCGTTTACGCAGCGACGCGTCGAGCGATTTCCGCGACGAGCTGCCGGGCCGCCGCGAGCTTGGAGCTACGCGGCAGCGGATGCTCGCCGGCATCGTCGTACAGGACCAAGGTGGTGTCGTCGCGCCCCAGCACCTCCTGGGCCAGGTTGCCGACCAGGAGCGGCACGCCCTTGCGCGCGCGCTTTTCCGCAGCATGGCGGGCGAGGTCTTCGGTTTCGGCCGCAAAGCCCACGCAGTAAGGCGGCCGCGGTAGCGCGGCGACCGTGCCCAAGATGTCGGGATTCTGCACGAATTCCAGCACAGGGGGCGCGCCGCCGTCCGTTTTCTTGAGCTTGCTCGCGCTGACCTCTTTCACCCGCCAGTCGGCCACGGCCGCCACGGCGATGAAGATGTCGGCCGAATCGGCCCGGCCCATGACGGCATCGAGCATGTCGTGCGCCGTCGTGACGTCTATGCGGCGCACGCCTCGCGGCGCAGCCAGCGCAGTTGGGCCGGAGACCAGCGTTACCTCGGCGCCGGCCTCGCGCGCCGCGCGCGCGATGGCGTAGCCCATCTTGCCCGACGATACGTTAGTGAGCACGCGCACGGGATCGATGGGTTCCGAAGTGGGACCGGCTGTGACCAGCACGCGTTTCCCGGCCAACGCCTTGGGCTGGAAGTAGGCAATGAGGTCTTCGAGGATTTCGTGCGGCTCGAGCATGCGTCCCGAACCCACTTCGCCGCAGGCTTGGTCGCCTTCGGTCGGACCGAGCAGTGTGACGCCGTCGGCTCGCAGTTGGGCGGCATTGCGTTGCGTGGCAGGATTGGCCCACATTTCGCGGTTCATGGCCGGAACGATGAGCAAGGGGCAGGCGCGGGCCACGCACAGCGTGGCGAGCAGGTCATCGGCCAGCCCGTGCGCGAGCTTGGCCATGAAGTCGGTGCTGGCCGGGGCGACCAGGATGGCATCGGCGCCGCGCGTCAAGTTGATGTGCGCCATGTTGTTGGGCACGCGCGGATCCCATTGATCGACGAAGACCGGGCGCCCGGAGAGCGCCTGCATCGTGACCGGCGTGATGAAGTGCGTCGCGGCTTCGGTCATGACCACGTCCACGGTTGCGCCGCGCTCGGTCATGCGGCGCACCAGCTCGCAGATCTTGTAGCAGGCGATGCCGCCGGTCATACCAAGGACGATGCGCTTGTTGGCGAGGTCGGACATGGGCCGGGCAAAGAGGATGGGATGTGCCCATTATACGGCCCGGCCTGTGCGCGTTCGCGGGCGATTGGTGGCCGGCAGGGTCGCGGTGGCGGGTCGCCTTGCCGGCGCCGGGGAGCCGGTCGCCCGTCAGGCCGGGCGGCGGGGTTTTTTCCTGATTTCGTCGAGGATCAGCAGTGCCGCGCCGACGGTGATGGCGGAGTCAGCCAGGTTGAAGGCGGGAAAGAACCAGTCGCCGTAATAGACCAGCACGAAGTCGATGACGTGTCCGTGAATGAAGCGGTCGATGACGTTGCCTAGCGCGCCGCCCAGGATGAGGGCCAGCGCCCAGGAGAACAGGCGCTGGCTGCCGTGGCGCGCCAGCATCCAGACGATGAAGCCCGATACGGCGAGCGCCAGGACGGTGAAGAACCAGCGCTGCCAGCCGTCGGCGCCGGCCAGGAAACTGAAGGCCGCGCCACGGTTGTACAGCAGCGTGAGGTCGAGCATCGGCAGCAGCGGCAGCCGCTCGCCGTAGCTGAATAGCCGGTCGACCGCGATCTTGGTGGCCTGGTCGGCGACGATGACGAGCGCGGCGACCGCGAGCCAGCCGCCCAGCCGGGCGTGCGACGAAGCGGCCGTCATCAGGCGAACTCGCGCGGTTCGCCGGCGCCGTCCAGGTTGGCGACGCAGCGGCCGCAGATCTCGGGCCGTTCGGGGTCCACGCCCACGTCCTCGCGCCAGTGCCAGCAGCGCTCGCACTTGTGGTGGCTGGACGGCGTGACCTCGATGCGCAGCGTGCCTTCTGCCGCGTGCACGTCCGCGCGCGAGACGATCAGCACGAAGCGCAAGTCCTGGCCCAGGCTGGCGAGGAGCGCGTAGTCGGGCGCCGGCGCATAAATGTCGACCTCGGCTTGGAGCGAGGAGCCGATGCCGCCGGCAGCGCGGACTTCCTCGAGCTTCTTGGTCACGTCGCCGCGCAGCTCCCGGATACGGTTCCATTTTTGCAGCAGTTCCTGTGCGTCGGCCGGCGCCGGGAGGACGTGGAAGACTTCGGTGAAGATGCTCGGGGAGTCTTTCCGGACTAGCGCCCAGGCCTCTTCCGCGGTGAACGAGAGAATGGGCGCCATCAGCTTGAGCAAGGCTTGGGTAATGTGCCAGAGTGCCGTCTGCGCCGACCGGCGGGCCGTGCTGTCGGGGGCAGTGGTGTAGAGGCGGTCTTTCAGGATGTCCAGATAGAACGCGCCAAGGTCTTCCGAGCAGAACGTCTGCAGCCGGGCGGTTGCAGGGTGGAATTCGTAGCGGTCGTAGAAGGCCGTGATCTCCTCCTGCATGCGCGCGGTCATGGCGAGCGCATAGCGGTCGATCTCGAACAGGCGGTCGTCGGCAACGGCCTGGGTGGCGATGTCGAAGTCGCTCAGGTTGGCCAGCAGGAAGCGCAGCGTATTGCGGATGCGGCGATACGATTCCACCACGCGCTTGAGGATTTCGTCCGAGATCGAGAGCTCGCCCGAGTAGTCGGTGCTGGCGATCCACAGGCGCAGGATTTCGGCGCCCAGCGTGTCGGCGATCTTTTGCGGGGCCAGCGTGTTGCCGAGCGACTTGCTCATCTTGCGGCCCTGGCCATCGACGGTGAAGCCGTGAGTGAGCAGGGCCTTGTAGGGCGGCGTGCCGTTCAGCATGCAGCTGGTCAGCAGCGAGGAGTGGAACCAACCGCGGTGCTGGTCCGAGCCCTCCAGGTAGAGGTCTGCGGGCCAGGCCGTCTCGGCCGCGTGCGAGCCGCGCAGCACGGTCTGGTGGGTCGTGCCCGAATCGAACCAGACGTCCAGCGTGTCGCGGTTCTTTTCGTATTGGTCGGCCTCGTCGCCCAGCAGCTCGCGCGGATCCAGCGATTGCCATGCCTCGATGCCGCCTTGCTCGATGCGTTGCGCCACCTGCTCGATGAGCTCGGGCGTACGGGGATGGAGCTCGCCCGTTTCTTTGTGCACGAAGAAGGCCATGGGTACGCCCCATTGGCGCTGGCGCGAGAGCGTCCAGTCAGGACGGTTGGCGATCATGGCCTGCAGCCGCGCCTTGCCCCAGGAGGGGTAGAAGCGCGTGGCTTCGATGCCTGCCAGGGCGCGCTCGCGCAGCGTGCCGCCGCCTTCGGCAGGTTCGATGTCCATGCCGGCGAACCATTGACTAGTGGCGCGGTAAATGATGGGCGTCTTGTGGCGCCAGCAATGCATGTAGCTGTGGCGCAGTTTCTCGACCTTGAGCAGCGTGCCAGCCTCTTCCAGCGCGGCCACGATCTTCGGGTTGGCGTCCCAGATGGAGAGGCCGCCGAACAGCGGCAGGCTCGACGCATAGCGGCCGTCGCCCATGACGGGGTTGATGATGTCTGCGTCCTGCAGGCCGTTCTGCTTGCAGGAAACAAAGTCTTCGATCCCGTAGGCGGGCGCGGAGTGGACGATGCCCGTGCCGGTGTCCAGGGTCACGTAGTTGCCGAGGTAGACCGGAGACAGCCGATCGTAGCCCGCGTCCTGGCGTGCCAAGGGGTGGCGGAAGGCAATGTGGTCGAGTGCCTGCCCCTTGCAGGTGGCAACGACTTCGCCTTCGAGGTCCCAGCTCTGCAGGCATGCCTCGACCCGCTCGCGGGCGATGATGAGCAGCGTGCCCCAGGCCTGCGGGGTGTTGACGCGCACCAGCGCGTACTCGATTTCAGGGTGGACGTTCAGCGCCTGGTTGGAGGGAATGGTCCACGGCGTGGTGGTCCAGATGACGATGGCGCCGTCTTCCTCGATCGAAGGCAGGCCGAAGGCCTTGGCGAGCGCCGGTTTGTCGGCGAAGGGGAAGGCCACGTCGATGGCCGGGTCGGTGCGGTCCGCGTACTCGACTTCCGCTTCGGCCAAGGCCGAGCCGCAATCGAAACACCAGTTGACGGGCTTGAGGCCCCGGAAGACGAACCCCTTTTTCAGGATGGCGCCCAGCGCGCGCAGCTCATCGGCTTCGTTGCGCGGGTTCATCGTCAGGTACGGGTTGTCCCAGTCGCCCAGCACGCCGAGGCGCTTGAAGTCTTTCTTCTGGCGCTCGATCTGCTCGGCGGCGTAGGCGCGCGCCTTGGCCTGCACTTCTTCCACCGGCAGGCCCTTGCCGTATTTCTTCTCGATCTGGATTTCGATGGGCATGCCGTGGCAGTCCCAGCCCGGCACGTAAGGCGCATCGAATCCAGCCAGCGTGCGGCTCTTGACGATGATGTCCTTGAGAATCTTGTTGACCGCGTGTCCGAGGTGGATGTCGCCGTTGGCATAGGGCGGCCCGTCATGCAGCACGAAGCGGGGGCGCCCCGCGCTCGCGGCGCGTATGGCCTGGTAGACGCGCTTCTCTTCCCAGGCTGCGACCCAGCCGGGCTCGCGCTTGGCGAGATCGCCGCGCATCGGGAACGGGGTGTCGGGAAGATTGAGAGTTTTCTTGTAGTCCATGGAAACACACGGTTTTGCACAACAGCCCCGTTCGCGGGGCGGGCAAGCTTGGGAATGTCGCTCGGCATGGGGGCTTTCGACCCGGGACGCGGCGGACGCCGTTGCATCGTCCGCTGGCGTCGCCCCCGACGGGCGCGGCCGTTGGCCGCGGGAGGGCGGGCTTCCCGCTAAATTCGATCCGTCGCGGACGTGGCAAGGTCTGCCTGGGCCAGATGGCTGGACGCGAAATAGGCTCGAGCTTGGCGCGCGTCGTTCTCGATCGCCGCCTTCAGGGTCGGCAGATCGACGAATTTTTCTTCATCGCGCAGTTTTTTCAGGAATTCCACCTGCACGAGTTTACCGTAAGCGTTGCCGCTGAAATCGAAGACGTGGACTTCCAGCAGGACCCGGCCGCTGTCGTCCACCGTCGGGCGCACCCCCAGGCTCGCGACGCCCGGAAGGGGCTGGGGCGCGAGCCCGCGCACTTGCACCACGAAGATGCCCGAGAGGGCAGGGCAGCGCCGCGAGACCCGCAAGTTCAGCGTAGGGAACCCGAGCGTGCGCCCCAGTTTCTGGCCGTGGATGACGTGGCCGCTGACGGTATAGGGGTGACCGAGCAGGCCGGCGGCGCGATCCAGGTCGCCGACCGCCAGCGCGGTGCGGATGGCAGAGCTCGAGATGCGCTGGCCATGGTCGGTGACCGAGTCCATGGACTCGACTTCGAATCCATGGCGGGCGGCATTGGCGCGCAAGAGCGCGATGTCGCCGGTGCGGTGGGCGCCGAAGCGGAAGTCGTCGCCGACCAGCAGCCATTTCACGTGCAGTCCGTCCACCAGCAGCTTGTCGATGAATTCCTGCGCCGGCATGGCGGCCAGCCGCTCGTTGAATTTTTCCACCACGACGTGCCGCATGCCGCAGCGGGCGAGCGCACAAAGCTGGTCGCGCAGCCCCGCAATGCGGGTGGGAGCGAGTTCCGGCCGCTTGTGCAGTTCGGCGAAAAATTCGCGCGGGTGCGGCTCGAAAGTCATGACGGTGGGCACCAGCCCGCGTTCTTCGGCGGCTTGCTTGACCCGGGCGAGGATGGCCTGGTGGCCCCGGTGGACGCCATCGAAGTTGCCGATCGCGAGCGCGCACGGCTGGCGCAGCGCGGGCGGCGGCAAACCCCTGAAGATGCGCAGGGCGGGCGTCGAGGGTGAGGGCGGAGACGAATTCAAGCCGGACAACGCGAAAGCAAGAGGATTGGACACGGGCTAGTTGCCCGCACGCAGATTCCCGATTATAGGCGCGTCCTCGGCACCCGGGCCCGCGCGGAGCTAACGCGGCGCTACGCTCCGGCCGAGGTGGAAGTGCTGATTGATGCGGTGCGCACCTTGCCCCAGGCCGACGACTCGGGCGTCCTGGCAGCGCTGCTGGGGTAAGGCGGGTGGTACAATGGGTCGGTGAAAGCACCTTTATTTTCTTCGGCCCGCCGGTGCAGGTTCGTCATCCTGATTTCCGGGCGCGGCAGCAACATGCAATCCATCGTGCGGGCCTGCCGCGAGCAGGGCTGGCCTGCCGAGGTGGCCGCGGTGATCTCCAACCGCGAAGACGCGTCCGGGCTCCAGTGGGCGGCGTCCCAAGGCATTCCGACGCGCGTGGTTCCGCATCGCGATTACGCCGATCGCGTCGCGTTCGATGCCGCGCTCGCGCGGGAGATCGATGCGTTTGAGCCCGATTTCGTGCTGCTGGCCGGATTCATGCGCATCCTGACCGAAGATTTCGTCCGGCACTATGCGGACCGCCTCATCAATATCCATCCTTCGCTGCTGCCGCTGTTCCCCGGCCTGGGCACGCACAGGCAGGCCCTCGAGGCGGGGGTGGCGGTACATGGGTGCACCGTCCATTTCGTGACGCCCGTGCTCGACCATGGCCCCATCATTGCGCAGGGGGTGGTACCTGTCATGCCGGGCGATACCGAAGAGGCGTTGGCCGAGCGGGTGCTCGGCATCGAACACGTGGTGTATCCCACGGTCGCGTCCTGGCTTGCGCACGGCAAGGTGAGCCTGGAGGCGGGCAAAGTCGTGGTGCGGGACGTGGCCGACCGTGCGTTCCTCTGGAGCGCCCCCGCTGTTTCCTTGGAAAAGTGCGCGTGAAGTTCGAGCGTTCCGCTTCTCCCCGTTCCGCCAAGCCCGGCGGGCGCGCCAAGCGTCCGGACGGCCGCAAGGCGTGCGCCGAAAAAAACATGGCTCCGGGCGCGCAGCTCGCGGCCGCCCGCATCGAGCAGGTGCAGGCCGCGGTAGGAGAAATCCTGCAATGGTCCGGCCCGGCCGACCAGGTGCTGTCGCGCTGGTTCCGCGACCATCCCAAGCTCGGCGCGCGCGATCGCGGCGTTGTGGCCGAAGCGGTGTACGACATCCTCCGCAACCTGCGGCGGTATCGCCACGTGGGCGAAGGCGGCCGCGGCTCGGCCACGCGCCGTCTCGCGATCCTGGGGCTGGCCGCGACGCAGGGCGCCGACGGGCTGCTGCCCGCCCTCGACGATGTCGAGAAGGAGTGGCTGCAGCGCGTCTCAGCCATCGACGAGGCATCCCTCGCCCGTGAGATCCGTTTCAGCATCCCGGACTGGCTGTCGGAGGCGATCGAGGGCGAGCCGGACAGCGACAGGCTGCTTGCGGCCTTGAACCGCGCCGCGCCGCTGGACATCCGCATCAATCCCATGAAGGCGGAGCGGGACGTCATTCTCGAGGAGCTTCGCGCGGGCGTGGCGCCATCCATGGCTGAGCCCACGCCGTATTCGCCGTTCGGCATACGGCTGCAGGGACGGCCGGCGCTGACGCGCTGGTCCCGATTCGAGGACGGCAGCATCGAGGTCCAGGATGAAGGCAGCCAGTTGCTGGCGCTGCTCGTGGCGCCCCGTCGCGGCGAAATGGTGATCGATTTCTGCGCGGGCGCCGGTGGCAAGACTTTGCTGCTGGGGGCCTTGATGCGCTCCACGGGGCGCTTGTACGCGTTCGATGTGTCGCAGGCCCGCCTGGCGCGTTTCAAGCCCCGCCTGGCCCGCAGCGGTTTGTCCAACGTCGTGCCGGTGGCGATCGCGAACGAGAACGACGTCCGCGTCAAGCGCCTGGCGCGCAAGGCGCACCGGGTCCTCGTCGATGCGCCCTGCAGCGGCACCGGCACGCTGCGGCGCAATCCCGACCTCAAATGGCGGCAGTCGCCCGAGAGCGTGTCGGAACTCTGCGCGCTCCAGCGTAGCATCCTCGCCTCTGCCGCACGCTGCGTGGCACCCGGCGGGCGGCTGGTCTATGCGACCTGCAGCATCCTGCAGGCGGAGAATGAAGACCAGGTCGAGGGCTTCCTGGCCGCGCACCCCGAATTCGAGCTGTTGCCCGCGTCCGGGGCCTTGGCCGGGCGGGCCGGGGCGCTCGCCATGCCGGGACCGTATTTGAAGCTGCGGCCAGACATACACGGCACGGATGGGTTCTTCGCCGCCGTGCTCGAGCGTCGTCGGGACCCCGGAGCGACCACTCCGCAAGCCGAGGGCGGGGCCTGATGACCCTAGTATTACTAGGGATATCCCTTCGTTGAAAAAACGTCACGCCCTGCGCATATTCGCGTTATCGTGTCAGGAGCAATGAGGCGCTCGAATCCCACGAGCCGTTCCCTGCACGGCGCCGGAGTTTCCTTGGGAACTGCGGCGCTTTCCCTGTCTCTAAACCCTGCCTTGCCGGCTGCCATGCCGGGCGGCCGCTTGTTGAGATACCCTGTTTTTCCCGAGGCGCCCGGCGTCTCGTGCGTCGGCCTAGAGCCGGCCAGCCTGTGAGGTGTTATGGATTTTTTGCTTTCTTTTTTGTCCGACGGCCTGCTTGATGCGTCATGGTGGCAGATCGTCGTTTTTACCCTGGTCGTCACCCATATCACCATCCTCGCTGTCACCATTTATCTGCACCGCAGCCAAGCCCACCGCGGGCTGGACCTCCACCCCGCCGTCGCGCATTTCTTCCGCTTCTGGCTGTGGCTGACCACCGGCATGGTCACCAAGGAATGGGTGGCCATCCACCGCAAGCACCATGCGCGCTGCGAGCGTGAGGGCGATCCCCATTCCCCGATGGTCTACGGCATCGGGAAGGTCTTCTTCCAAGGCGCGGAGCTGTATCGGGACGAGGCCAAGAACCGCGAGACCATGGAGAAGTTCGGCCATGGAACGCCCAACGACTGGGTCGAGCGCAATGTTTATTCGCGTTTCACCTGGCAGGGGGTGGGCCTCATGATGCTGATCGACATCGCCCTGTTCGGCGCGATCGGGCTGACGGTCTGGGCGGTGCAGATGATCTGGATTCCGTTCTGGGCGGCCGGCGTGGTCAACGGCATCGGCCACTTCTGGGGCTATCGCAATTACGCCAGCCCCGACGCCAGCCGCAACGTCTTTCCGTTGGGCATCGTGATCGGTGGCGAGGAGCTGCACAACAACCACCATGCCTATGCGTCGTCGGCGCGTTTCTCGACCAAGTGGTACGAGTTCGACATCGGCTGGTGCTACATCCGCGCGCTCGAGATGTTGCGGCTGGCCAAGGTGAAGAAGGTCGCGCCCAAGGTCAGGCTGGCGCACGGCAAGCCGGTGGTCGACCTCGAAACCCTGCAAGCCGTGATCACGCATCGCTACGAGATCATGGCGCGCTATGCGGACCTGCTCAAGCAGGCGTGCCGCGACGAAATCCAGCGCCTGAAGGCGGCCAAGGATTCGCGTCCGCAATCCCAGCTGCTGCGCCGTGCCCGGTCCTGGCTGCATCGCGCGGACGACGAGTCCCTGCCTCCGTCGCGCCGTTCCGAATTGAACACGGTGCTGGCGGATCACCGCTCGCTCGCCATCTTGGTGGAGATGCGGCGCGAGCTCGCGGCCATCTGGGAGCGCTCCAGCGCGTCGAGCGAGCAGTTGCTGCGGGACCTGCAGGATTGGTGCAACCGCGCACAGCAAAGCGGCATTGCCCGCCTCGAAGAGTTCTCGGCCCGGCTGCGCAGCTACGCGACCTAAGCCGAGGCGCACCGCCGCGAGAGATCGCGGCGCACCCCCGTCCGCAAAAAGGAGCCGATCGGCTCCTTTTTTCGTTACCGGCGAGCGCCGCCTCAGGTTTTCGATGTTTGGGGTTTGCTTTGGTGGCCGCTCAGCTCCGCGCCGGCATCGGGGGAGAGCGCCAGGCATTGCGTGACTGCGGCAGCCGCGAGCAGCCCGACGACGGCAAAGGCCACGGTGAAGTCTGACAGTTGCACGCTCTCGTGCCCCAGTATCCACCGGGAGCAATCCAGCGTCAGCGCCGCCACGCCTATGCCGAGGGCCGCGGTCGTCTGTTGGTGGGTGCTGGCCAGGCTGGTCGCGGCGCTCATGCGGGCAGGCGGCACGTCGGCGTAGATGAGGGTGCCATAGGCGTTGAACTGCAGCGAGCGGGCCAAGCCCGCCACCAGGAGCAGCAGGTAGATGGCGACCAGCGGCCATTCCGGCCGGAATGCACCGCACAGGCCGAGCAGCACGGCACACAGCAAGCCGTTCCAAATCATCACCTTGCGGTAACCGAAAGCGCGCAGGAAGCGTTCCGAGATGGCCTTCATGACCAGGCCGCCGACAGCCTGGGCGAACGTGACCGTCCCGCTCTCTGCGGCCGAAAGGCCAAAGCCGAGCTGCAGCATGAGCGGCATCAAGAACGGGAAACTGCCGTACGCCACGCGATACAAGACCCCGCCCCGGATCGCCACCTGGAAGGTCGGGATGCGCAATAGGCTGAAATCGAGCACCGGCTGGGGATGGTGCTTGCAGTGACGGACGTAGAGCAGGGCGCACGTCCCGGCCACGGCCAGCAGTGCGAGCGTGGTCGTGCCCGGGCCGCCGTGGCCCAGGCCTTCCAGGCCCACGAGCAGGGCCGCCAGGGTCCCACCCGTGAGCGCGAAGCCCACGTAGTCGAAAGGCGCGCTCGGTGCATCGCTGCGGATGTCCGGGATGTAGAGGGTGGCGAGCGCGATGCCGGCCAGTCCGATGGGCACGTTGATGTAAAAGACCCAGTGCCAGGAGAGGTAGGTGGTCAGGACGCCGCCGATCAAGGGGCCCACGGCCGGGCCGACCATGGCCGGGATCAGCACCCAGGACATCGCGGCGACTAGTTGCGACTTTTCCACCGAGCGCAGTAGTACCAGGCGGCCCACGGGCACCATCATGGCGCCGCTTGCTCCTTGCAACAGGCGCGCTCCGATCAGCCATGGCAGGTTCTGCGCCATTCCGCACAGCACCGAGCTCAACACGAACAGGGCAATGGCGCCGCGGAAGGTATTGCGCGTACCCAGGCGATCCGCGATCCTGCCGCTGATGGGAATGAAGACGGCCAGCGCGAGCAGGTAGGCCGTCATGGCGAAGTTCATCCGGACGGGATCGGCGCCCAGGGATTCCGCCATGGCCGGCAGCGCGGTGGCGATAATGGTGGAATCCAGCTGTTCCATGAAGAACGCGCTGGCGATGATGAGCGCGATGATCCGATAGCCGCCGCGTGCCGGCGTCGCATTACCCATGGGGTTGTCTGTGCAAAGGTGGGCGGGAGCGCGCACGGGGCGGCGCGCCGACGATAGGGCGCGATTCTAGTCGCTTGCGACGGCGCGCGCCCCCGAACATCGCCGCCCGGCCGGCAGGGCGGCTCCAGGGCTTGCGAAAACGAGGGTTCACAAAGCGTCCGCCGTGTCGCATGCTGGAGGCTGGAGAGGCCCGCCCCCGGCGCGCCGCGGCATGGAAGCAAGAATGAACCGAGACACCGCCGTTGCCCCCCGCGAGTGGGTCGGGCACACGCAAACCATCTTCGACCAGGTCAGCCACAACCTCGCGCGCCGCATGGCCGCCACGCTTGGCGAGGCGGCCCCCGAATCCGGTGCGGCGCTGCCGCCGTTGTGGCATTGGGCCTACTTTCAGGATCCCGTGGCGCCGTCGGCCCTGGGCGCCGACGGCCATCCGGCGCGCGGACGTTTCCTGCCGCCTGCCGAGGGACGCAACCGCATGTGGGCAGGAGGGCGGTTGCAGTTTCTCCATCCCCTGGTCGTCGGGGAAGATGCCCGATGTGTTTCCACCATCGTCTCGGTGGAGGAGAAAACCGGCCGCAGCGGGGCGCTGTTGTTCGTCACCGTGCGGCATGACTACGAGCAGCGTGGCCGGCTCGCGGTGCGCGAGGAGCAGGATATCGTCTACCGCGAACCCTCCCCGCCACGCACGGCCGATCCTGCGCCGCTGCCCCAGGCCGAGTGGTCCGAGGCCGTCGTGCCGACATCCACGTTGCTGTTCCGGTATTCGGCCGCGACATTCAACGGCCATCGCATTCACTACGATTGGCCTTATGCCACGCAGGAAGAAGGCTACGCGGGGCTCGTCGTGCATGGCCCCTTGATCGCTACCTTGTTGCTCGCCGCCTTCCGGCGCGCCCACCCGCACCTGCAGCCGACGCATTTCTCGTATCGCGGCGTGCGTCCCTTGATCGCGCCCATGCCCTTCGTCGTGGCCGGACGCATGATAGGGGAGGGCATGGCGCAGTGCTGGGCAGCCAATGACGACGGCGCCGTGCAGCACGGCGAAGTGCGTTTCGTCGCGCCGTGAGGGTGGCGCCCAGATAAGGAGTCGGCATGGAGAACTTCGAGGCGATCCGGGAGGGCGTGCGCGCGCTCTGCGCCCGCTACGACGCGGCATATTGGCGCAAGGTGGACGAGGCGCGGGATTTTCCCGATGCGTTCGTGCAGGCGTTGACGCAGGCGGGGTGGCTGAGCGCCATGATTCCCGCCGAATACGGAGGTTCGGGCCTGGGCCTGTCGGAAGCCTCCGTCATCTTGGAGGAAATCAATCGCAGCGGCGGTAATTCCGGCGCCGTGCACGGCCAGATGTACAACCTCTTTACGCTGGTGCGGCACGGCTCGCCGGCCCAGAAGGCGTATTTCCTGCCGCGATTGGCCAGCGGCGAGCTGCGCCTGCAGTCGATGGGGGTGACCGAGCCCACCACGGGAACCGACACCACGAAAATCAAGACCACGGCGGTGCGGCGGGGGGACCGCTACGTCATCAACGGGCAGAAGGTCTGGATTTCACGGGTCCGGCACTCCGACCTGATGATCTTGCTGGCGCGCACCACACCGTTGTCGGCGGTCGCCCGGAAAACCGATGGCATGTCCATTTTCCTCGTCGACCTGCGCGAGGCCATCGGCAAGGGCATGACCGTGCGGCCGATCCCCAATATGGTCAATCACGAGACCAACGAACTCTTTTTCGACAATCTCGAGGTGCCTGCAGAGAGCCTGATCGGCGAAGAGGGAAAAGGCTTTCGCTACATCCTCGATGGCCTGAACGCCGAGCGTACGCTCATCGCCGCCGAATGCATCGGCGACGGTCGATGGTTCGTCGAGCGGGCGCGCAATTACGCGCGCGAGCGCGTGGTATTCGGGCGCCCCATCGGCCAGAATCAGGGCGTGCAGTTTCCGATCGCCGAGGTCCACATCGAGGTCGAGGCCGCGGATCTCATGCGCTGGCGGGCATGCCGCGAGTACGACGAGGGCGCGAATGCGGGCGCGAGCGCGAACGCGTGCGCGGCCTCTCGTCCCATTTCGTATGGACCAATCGATCGAAGGAGAGCCTTGCACTGGACGTCAAGCAGCAAGGCGCGCGCGACGTGCTCGAGCGCCTGCTGGAGAAGGCCGATGTCCTGGTGCAGAACCTTGCCCCCGGCGCGGCGGCCCGCTTGGGCCTGTCTTTCGATGCACTGCACGCGCGCTATCCACGGCTGGTCGTCTGCGACATATCCGGCTATGGCGATAGCGGTCCTTATCGCGACAAGAAGGCCTACGACCTGCTGATCCAGAGCGAATCCGGATTCGTGTCGGTGACCGGCACGCCGGAGGAGCCTTGCAAGGCCGGCGCCTCGGTGGCCGACATCGCCGCCGGCATGTATGCCTACGCGCATATCCTGGCCGCCCTGCTGCTGCGGGCGACGACCGGCCGGGGCAGCCGCATCGACGTGTCCATGCTCGAAAGCATGGCGGAATGGATGGGCTACCCCATGTACTACGCCTTCGATGGCGCGCTTCCCCCGGCCCGGGCGGGCGCCGCGCACGCCACGATTTACCCCTATGGCCCCTTCCCGACGGGGGACGGGACCATCATGCTCGGCCTGCAAAACGAGCGCGAATGGAGGATCTTCTGCGAGCGCGTGCTGCATCGTCCCGAACTCGCAGACGACCCGCGCTTCGACGTTAATTCGCACCGCACCGCCCATCGCGCCGAATTGCGCGAGATCATCGTGGCGGCGTTTGCGCGCATGGGCACGGATGACGTCGTCCGGGCCTTGGACGAGGCGCAGATTGCCAATGCGCGCGTCAATGACATGGCCGGCCTTTGGGCCCATCCCCAATTGCAGGCACGCGCGCGGTGGGCGACGGTCGACAGCCCGGCCGGCGAGCTGCCGGCGCTGCTTCCCCCAGGGGTGAGCACGGCGTTCGCGCCGCGCCTGGGGCCGATCCCGGCACTGGGCCAGCATACGGCGGCGATCCTGGCCGAGCTCGGTTACGACGAAGCACAAGTGGAGGCCTTGCGCGCCGGCGGCGTGATCGGATGACGGGCGCCGCGGTACGCGGCTGCCGTTGGCATGGGCCGCGCCGCGGAGGATGGTAGCGGGGAGCGGCCGGGCTCGGGGCCGAGTAGCGGCCGGACTGCTGGCCGGCGCCTTTCTTGACACCGCTTTAAAGGCGCATATAGTATGCGTCTTTAAAGCGGTGGAGACAGGAGACGCAAGAACATGAGTACCCATGATGAAGCCGTCGCGCGGCTGCGGCGGCTGGACGCCTGCGCAGTGTCCGACGCCATGGACCAGCTCGGCCTGGCCGGCGCCGCCCGGGGCCTGGGCGCGGTATCCATCCGGGCCAAGGTCTGCGGGAAGGTCCGCACCGTCCGGTTGGGGGTAGGCCGGCCCGCGGCGGAAAAACCCAGGCACCTGGGCACGACGGCCATCACGGCATCCGGGCCCGGTGAAGTCATCGTCATCGAGCAGTCGTCCGGCGTCGAAGCCGGAAGCTGGGGCGGCATCCTGACGCTCGCCGCCAAGCTCAAGGGGGTGGAAGGCGTCATTTCGGAAGGCCTGGTGCGGGACGTCGACGAAGCCGTGCAACATCAATTCCCGATCTATGCGCGCGGCGCGACGGTCAGAACGGCCCGCGGCCGCATCGTCGAATTGGCCAACCAGGTCGAGATCGTCGTGGGCGGGGTGCACGTGCAGCCCGGCGACTACGTGATCGCGGACGGCAGCGGCGTGGTGTTCATCTCCGGGGCCCATGCCGCGGCGGTGCTGGAGGCGGCCGAAAACATCGCGCAGAAAGAGGCCTTGATGGCCAAGGATTTGCTTGCCGGCGCCGCCGTCACCGAAGTGATGGGCGCCAACTACGAACACATGCTCGCAGCGAAAGCCAAGGAGGGGACGAAGTGAGCGATCGCAATGTTGAGCGAGCCTCCGTGCTCGATACCGCCACGCTAAGCGATGCACTGGACCGGCTCGGCATCGCCGGACAGTGCCTGGGCATCAAGCCGCTGGACCCAGAGTTTCGCCTGACCGGACGCGCCATGACCTTCCAATACGTGCCGGCGGGCAATCCCCCTGGCACCGTGGGTGACTACATCGACGACGTGCCGCCCGGCGCGGTCATCGTATTGGACAACGGCGGGCGGGAGGACGCCACGGTATGGGGCGACATCCTGACCGAGGTGGCGGCCAGGAAAGGGATAGCGGGCACTGTCATCGACGGTGCCTGCCGCGATACGGCGCTGTGCCGCAAGCTGAACTATCCGGTGTTCAGCCGCAGCCATTCCATGCGCACTGGCAAGGACCGCGTGCAGCTGGACGTGAGCGGCCAGCCGGTCAACATCGGCGATGCGCGCGTCGCGCAGGGTGACCTGCTACGTGGCGACGCCGACGGCGTCGTGGTGATTCCCCAGGCGCACGAAGAGCGCGTGCTGCAATTGGCCGAGGCCATCCAGGCGGCGGAAGACAAAATCCGTGAAGCGGTACGCGGCGGCATGCGCCTGGACGAGGCGCGCCGGCTGCATCGCTACCACCAGCTGCAGAGCAAGGAGGCGTCATGAGCACCGGGAGCCGGGATTATTCCGCTTGGGTGGGGCCCAAGCCCGCGCGCATCGACGCGTCCCTGCTCGAGCGCTGCCTGGCGTTCGACTCGGCCACCTTGCATGAAGCGGCGGGCAAGATCGGCGACCTTCCGCCCCAGATCAAGCCCGTGGACCCGTCTTTCCGCGTCTGCGGCCCCGCCGTGACCGTGCACTCGCCGCCCGGCGACAACCTGTGGCTGCACCGCGCCATTTATGAAGCCGAGCCCGGCGACGTCCTGGTGGTCTACGTCGAGGAGCGCTTCGAGCACGGGTACTGGGGAGAGATCATGGCCCGCGCGGCGCTGGCCAGGAAACTCGGCGGCCTCGTCATCGATGGCTGTGTGCGCGACGTGCCGCTCCTGCGCGAGGCAGGGTTTCCGGTTTTTGCGCGCGGCGCCTGCATACGCGGGACGGGCAAGGATTTCGGCGCACGCGGCTGGATCAATGCGCCCATCCGCATCGGCGGCCGCACCATTCATCCCGGAGACTTGGTGTTCGGCGACGAGGACGGCGTCGTGGTGCTGCCCGCCGCGCAGGTCGCCACTGTGCTCGATGCCGCTCAGCGGCGGGTGGAAGACGAGCAGGCCCTGATGGAGGCGCTCGCCAAAGGGCAACGCACGCTCGATTGGTACGGCTGGAGCTAGCCCCACTCGACAGGAGGAGAGGAGACCATGCTGACGAAAGAGAAAAACATGAGGTTGACGCAGGTCGGTCCCGACACGCCGGGAGGCAAGTTGCTCAGGCGCTATTGGCATCCGGTCGCCGCCGTCGACGAGCTGATGCGCGAACCGACCAAGTCCGTGCGCCTGCTGGGCGAAGACCTGGTGCTGTACCGGGACGCATCCGGTCGCTACGGCATGCTGGAGCGGCATTGCTCGCATCGCAGCGCGGACCTGAGCTACGGCTTCGTGGAAGAGGAGGGGCTGCGTTGCAATTATCACGGCTGGCTGTTCGACGCCACCGGCGCGTGCATCGAGCAGCCCTATGAGGACACGGTCAATCCCGCCAAGTCCCTGCGCAAGAACGGTCGCCTGAAGGCGTATCCGGTGCGGGAGAAGGCCGGCTTGCTCTGGGCGTACATGGGGCCGGAGCCGGCGCCCGAGCTGCCCGATTGGGAGGCCTTCTCCTGGCCCAACGGCTTCGTCCAGATCGTCTTCGCCGACGTGCCCTGCAATTGGGTGCAGGCCCAGGAGAATTCCATCGACCCGGTGCATTTCGAATGGATGCATTCGAATTGGAGCCGGCGCATGAAGGGCGCCAAGCGCAACGAGGCGCCCAGGCACTTGAAGCTGCAGTTCGACGAATTCGAATACGGCTTCGTCTACCGGCGCATCCGGGAAGACACCTCGGAGCAGCATCCCTTGTGGACCGTGGGGCGGGTGTGCTTGTGGCCCAACGCCTTTTATCTCGGCGACCACTTCGAGTGGCGCGTGCCGGTGGACGACGAGAACACCCTGAGCGTGACCTGGTCTTACATCCGGGTGCCCCGGGAGTCGGAGCCCTTCCGGCAGGAGGTGATTCCGTCGTGGGTGAGCCCCATCAAGGATCCGGTCTCGGGACGCTGGATCTCCAGCCACGTCATCAACCAGGACATCATCGCCTGGGTCGGCCAGGGGCGCATCACCGACCGTTCACGCGAAAACCTCGGCGCCAGCGATCGCGGCGTCAGTTTGTTCAGGAAGCGCCTGTTCGACGACATCGAGCGGGTCGAAAAAGGACTGGATCCGAGCGCGCTGATCCGTGACCCGGCGAAGAACCACCGCATCAAGCTGCCGACCATAGACGAGGTGCTGATCGAGAAAGGGCTGCCGCTCGCCGAGTATGCCCAGCACCCGGTTTGGAAGCATCACTTGAAGCACTTCCCCTTCCACTACGGCCAGCCCGAGGAGGTCAAGCGCGCCTACGAGGCTGCTATGGGCATCAAGACCGAGGCCGTGGACGTGGTGAACATTTGATAGGAGCCAGGATGGCCAGGATTGTGTTGGGAATGGCGTGCTCTCATGGGCCCATGCTCGCGACTCCTCCCGAGCTGTGGTCTTTGCGGGCGGGTGCCGACAGGCAGAACAAGCAGCATTGGTATCGGGGGCGGACGTGGGATTACGAGTCCCTGCTTGCCGAACGCGCGCCGGGGTTCGGCGAGCACCTCACGCCCGAGGTCAAGAACGCCTATTACCAGCGCTGCCAGCTGGCCTTGAAAGAAATGGCGGACATCTTCGCGGCGCATCGCCCGGACCTGGTCGTGATCCTGGGCAATGACCAGAGCGAAGTGTTCCTCGACTGCCTGGTCCCGGGCTTTACGGTCTATACCGGCGACACGATACACAACGTGCCCCTGACCCCGGAGCAGATGGCGGCGCTGCCGCCCGGCATCGCCATCGCCGAGCCGAGCCATTGCCCGGAGGATGGAGCGCAATACCCAGGCGCGCCCGAGAGCGCCGCCACGCTCGTGCGCAGCCTAGTGGACCAGCATTTCGACGTGGCCACGTCGGCCCGCATGCCGGGCGGGGAGGCGCAGGCAGGCATCCCGCATGCCTTCGGGTTCATCTACAGGCAGATCATGCGCGACGATCCGCCTCCTTCGATTCCCATCTTCACCAACGTGGGCGTGGGCCTGAACCGTCCTCGGCTGGCTCGCTGCATGGCGTTCGGCCATGCCCTGAAAAAAGCGATCGACGACTTGCCCGAGTCCATGACGGTGGCCGTGATCGCCTCGGGGGGCATGACGCACTTCTGCATAGACGAAGCACTGGACAGGCAGGTGCTGGATGCGCTGGCGGCAGGCGACGAACAGCGGCTGGTCGAGATCCCGGAGGCCATGCTCAATGGGAATACGGCCGAACTCAAGAGCTGGTATCCCCTGTTGGCGATCATGAACGACGTCGGCTTTTCCATGCGGCTGCTCGATTACGTGCCGTGCTACCGCACCGAAGCGGGGACCGGCAACGCCATGGGCTTTGTGGTCTGGAAGGCCTGAAGGAGAGTGAAAACGGACTGAAGTCCTTTGATATGGGAGGTTCCATGCGCGCTTTCAAAGTCGCATAAGGTATGAGAGTTGGAGGGTGACGCGCCCGGCTCGCGTGCGGGCGTGCTTCGTCTGCAGGTCCTGACCTGTGCAAGGAGACAAAACATGAAAACATGGAAACTCGGCTGCCTGGCGGCGGCTTGTCTTTGCGTCCCGTTCGTTGCCGCCGCGGCGGATGACAACTATCCCGAACGTCCGATTCGCCTTGTCGTTCCGTATACGCCGGGCACCTCGCCCGACACCATGGCCCGCCTGATCGTCGACAGGCTCGGGGCGGAGCTGGGGCAGAGCGCCTTCGTCGAGAACCGTCCCGGCGCGGCGACCGCCATCGGCACGAATTCGGTGGCCAAGGCTGAGCCCGACGGCTACACCCTCATGGTGTCGATCAATTCGCATGTCATCACGCCAGCCACGCGCAAGACGCCCTACGATCCGATCAAGGATTTCGCCTTCATCGGCCAGATCGCTTTTGGTCAATTGGCGATCTTGACGGGGCCTTCCACCAAGGCGAAGAACTTCCCGGAGCTCGTGGAGGAGCTCAAGCAGCTGGGTGACAACGCCACCTACAGCTCGCCCGGCATGGGCTCGACCACGCAGCTGTATTCCATCGTCCTGCAAGACATGCTCGGAACGAACATGCGCCACATCCCGGGCAGCGGCATGGGCTCGGCGATGATGGATGTCATGCAAGGGCACACCAACATGGTGATCGGCGGCCTGGACCAGGCAATGGCCAATATTCAATCCGGCAAGCTCAAGCCCATGGCGCAGACCGGCAAGCAGCCGAGCAAACTCCTGCCCGGTGTCAAGAGCGTGGCGCAGTACGGTTATCCCGAGTTCGACTTCGGCGTCTGGGTCGGCATGTATGCGCCGGCCAAGACCTCGCCCGCCATCATCCGGAAAGTGCATGCGGCCCTGCAAAAGGTCATGGCCTCGCCCGAGCTGCGCGCAGCGGTGGAAAACAAGGGTTATGACGTGATCACCAGCACGCCCGAGGAGTTTGCCGAGCTCAATCGCAAAGAGTTCGAATACTGGAAGTCCGTGGTGCAAAAGCACGGCCTGATGCTGGACAAGTAAGGGCAGCCCGCCGGCGCAAACGGCCCGCACGCCGCGTTGCGGCGCGCCGGGCCGTCTCGCTTGCCATCATGCGCGCTGGGGTTTGGTCAGCCAAAGGGCGGGGCCAGCAGGCTTGCGTCGAGCTGTTCCGTGATGAAGACGATGCTCGAGCGGCGCGGCAGGCCGTTCCAGGACGCGAGGGTTTCGGCGGGATACAAGGTCCGGTGGACGCCATGAATGACGACCGGCCGTGTTTCGTCCTGCAGCTGCAGGATGCCCTTCATGCGCAGGATGCGTTCGCCGTGGAAGAAGCATAGGCTGGCGATCCAATCGCTGACTTCCTCCCAAGAGAGAGGTCGGTCGAAGCTGAACTGGGTGCTCCGGTAGCGCCGCCCGTGGGCGAAGTGGCCATGTCGTTCATCGCCGCAGTTCGGGTCGGTGCAATACGAGCCGCTGAGGCGTCGCGCCCAGGTCGCCGCGCGAGTAGCGGCCACTGAGTGCGGTTCGCCTTCCGCCGTGCGGATGGCGAGCGCATCGGCCAACGTCGCGCCGTCCTGCTTGCACAGCAGCGGAGCGTTCGGCTGCAGGGCCGCCAGCTCGTGGACGAGGCGTGCTTTTTCGGCTTCGGTGATGCAGTCGGCCTTGGTCAGCAGCAAGACGTCTGCCAGCATGAGCTGCTGTTCGGTCTCCGGATGGCGGGCGAGTTGCTGCTCGATTTGCGTGGCGTCGACCGTCGAAACCAGCTGGTCGAAGCGGAAGTGGCGCGCCGTTTGCGGGTCGAGGAGCAGGCCTTGGATCACCGGGGCCGGGTCGGCCAGTCCGGTGGTTTCGATCAGCACGCGCTTAAAGGGCGGAATCCGGCCCGCCTGCGTCGATTCGCGCAGCCGCTGCAGCGTCGCAGGGAGGTCCCCGTTGATGCTGCAGCAGATGCAGCCTCCCGAGAGCACCACCATGTCATCGGAAATGGCTTCGACGAGGTGATGGTCCAGCCCGACTTCGCCGAATTCGTTGATGATGACGGCAGTGTCGCGGTTCGCGGCATTTGCGAGGTATTCCTTGAGCAGCGTGGTCTTGCCGCTGCCCAGGAAACCCGTCAGGACGGTTACGGGAAAGCCCGGCGAAGCGTCCGGAGATTGCGCCATGGCCCGTGCCGCGCGTTACTGCTTGAGCTTGAAGACTTTCCTGGCGTTGCCCTCGTAGATCTTCCGGCGGTCTTCTTCGGTCAGGAAATCCAGGTTGTCGATCATGGACTTGACGTCGTCGAACGAGCGGCCCGTTTCCGGATCGACGGCCGATCCGACGCCCGGGCACTCGGTGCCGAACAGGCAGCGGTCGACGCCGGCCGTCTTGATCAACAGGCGCAGCGCTTCTTCCGTGTAGAGCACGGTGTCGAAGTACAGCTTGCGGAACCCGTCGGAGAACAATTTGCCGGTACCACGGCGCACGGTGGGGGCCTGGAAGCGGCCGAACTGATAGGGCGCGGCGCCGCCGCCATGGCTGACCACGATCTTCAAGTCGGGGAAATCGGTGAACACCGATGAGTTAACCAGGCCGACGACGGCGATCGTTTCCTCATTGACGAAGTGCAGGGAGTACGGCACGCGCTCGGAGCGGGAGCCCGTGGCGTGGATGTGGGCCGGGACGTCGAGCTCGCACAGCTTCTCGTAGAGCGGGTACCAGTAACGGTCGCCCAGCGGAGGCGCTTCGCCCGCCCCGTTTTCGTAAGGATCCGGATTCAAGAGGCAGCCGGCAAAGCCGAGCTCCTTGATGCAGCGCTCGAGTTCGGGCAGGACGCGTTCGATCTTCTCGCCTGCGACCTGGGGCAGGCCCGCCACGCCGACGAACGTGTCCGGAAAGAGCTGGGTCTGCCGGTAGATGATGTTGTTGCACTCTTCGGTGTACCAATCGATGATGCGCGCCGGCGACTCCGAGTGCATGGAGTGGAAGGGCCGGGGAGAGACCAGCTGGAGATTGGTGCCGTGATCGCGGATGTAATCCAGGTGCCCCTTGGGCCAGGTTTCGGCTTTGTTGGCAGCGGCACGGATTTCGTCGTCCGTGACTTTGACGCCGCCCCTTCCGTGCGTGCCCCGGGAGGCAAGGAGAGTCGCTTTGTACGCCCAGAGTTCGGCTGGGGCGCTGACGTGGGCATGGCAGTCGATGATCATGGTGTCTCCTTCGTTATTCGCGCATACAGTATGCGTAAATACGAAGGTTGTCAACGCACCTCGAAGGACGCTTTCGCGATCCGTGGCGGGCGGTTCAGCCTTCGCTGCGGAGCAGCTCGTTGGTGTGGCGGCGGACGCGCTCGAGGTGCGGAATGACGGCCTGCCGGACGGCTTCGGGATCGCGCTGCCGCAGGGCTTGCAGGACTTGCCGGTGGTATTTGACGACGCCCCGCGCGGTCTGCTCGTTCGTGCCCTTGACCAGGGCGCGGTACAGGATGGCCGTGACGGCCTGCATCACGGCGGACAGCACGTGGTTGTGCGCGGCATCGACCATCAGCTGGTGGACGTTGAGCGAGGCGCGGGTGAATCGCTCTCCGCCTTTCACCGCCGCCTCTGCGCGGTCGATGGCTGCCTCGATTTCGTCGAGCTCTTCGTTGGTGGCGAGGGTGGCCGCCAGCGGGATGGCGGCGGTTTCCAGCGTGTATTGCGCGACGAAGACCTCGTCGACCGTTACGCCGGCCAGTTGAAACTGCAGCGCCAGCGCCTCGATGGCGGCGCTCGGGTCCGCCGCCTCGGCGATGCGTGCACCGCCGCCCGCGCCGGTGCGGATCTCGATGATGCCGAGGGCCGAAAGCCGGTTCAGCGCTTCGCGTATGGGCAGGCGGCTGACGCCGAATTGCGCTGCCAGTTCATTTTCCGATCCGAGCACCTCGCCGGGCTTGAGCTTGCCGTTGAGCACGGCTTCCTTAATCTGGCGTTCGATGCGTGCGGCAGTCGATTCCGGTTTTTCTGGGGTCCAGGTGGCTTTTCTTGTGCTGGCTTTGGTGGTCATCGAGGTCTGCGAAAAGGAAACCAGGGGGCAGGGGGCGAACGGCGCGCTGCCGCAAGTCCAAGAGCTTAAACGCAATGCCTGCATTGTGCACGAGTGCAGCCATGCCGGCGCGGGCGCGCCAGGCCGGCTGCCGCGTTGCGGTCCCGCCACAGCGCTGCATGCGGGCGATCGCTGCGAGTCGGTCTCTTGATCTAAGGCAAGAGGCAGGGGAGGGACGGGTGCTTCAATGCAATGACGGGATGTCCCGGTTTTGATTGAAGTACCGCTATGAGAAAGATTCTGCTGGCTGTAGCCGCCTTGTGTGTCATGACTTCTGGTCCTGCGATGGCGCAGCACCAGGATGGCAAGTGGCAATTCCGCGCGCGCGCCGTCCACTTGGACAGCGAGAACAAAGGCGTTGCCCCCGGCCTGGACGTCGGCATCAACGACAAGTGGATGCCGGAAGTCGACGTTAGCTATTACTTCACGCCCAACATCGCGGCGGAGTTGGTCCTGACCTACCCGCAAAAACATACGGTGAGGCTGAATGGCGACAAGATCGGCACGTTGAAACACCTCCCGCCCACGCTGCTGCTCCAGTATCACTTCACGGACTTCGGCGCCTTCAAGCCCTACGTCGGCGCCGGGGTGAACTACACGCGCTTTTCCAGCGTGGACCTCGCGATTCCGGGGGCAGCGCTGGATGTCAAGCGCAGCAGCTTTGGCGCCGCCCTGCAAGTCGGCTTCGATTATGCGCTGGACAAAAATTGGTCGTTGAACGTCGACGTCAAGAAGGTGTACATCGACACCGACGTGAAGGTGAAAAACGGCGCGTCGCTCGGCAACTTCAAGGTGAATCCTTGGTTGATCGGCATCGGGCTGGGATACCGCTTCTAGGGAAGCGCCCCGCCTGCCCGGGGGCGGGCTGCCAGATGGGCCTGGGCAATAAAAAAACGGGACATGAAGTCCCGTTTTTCATTCCGCAAGAAGTTTCTGGCAGCGCCGGCGCCGGTTCTGAAGGCCGGCGGAAACGCGCAAGCCGGATTACTTCAGCTTGGTTTCCTTGTATTCGACGTGCTTGCGCGCGACCGGATCGAACTTCTTGATCAGCATCTTTTCCGGCGTCGTGCGCTTGTTCTTGGTCGTGGTGTAGAAGTGCCCGGTGCCCGCGGTGGACTCGAGCTTGATCTTTTCACGTATACCCTTGGCCATGGTGTGCTCCTGTGGACCCGGTGGTTAAACGGCTTCGCCGCGGGCGCGCAGGTCCGCCAGCACGGCCTCGATGCCGTTCTTGTCGATGGTGCGCAGCGCGCTCGTGCTCACGCGCAGGCGAACCCAGCGGTTTTCGCTTTCGACCCAGAACTTGCGGTATTGCAGGTTCGGGAGGAAGCGGCGCTTGGTCTTGTTGTTGGCGTGGGAAACGTTGTTGCCCACGATCGGACCTTTACCGGTAACTTGACATACTCGTGCCACGGCGACACCTCTTCTTTCGTGAATTCGGGATGGGATCCGGGGATCGGCAATGCCGGATGGTGCCCCGAACTTGGGCGCGCCCGGCAAGGTGGAGGGCTCGGCTCCCGGTTCGCGCTGTTCTCAAGGCAACCCGGAAACGACCAGAGTGCATGGAGAACGTGCGTGAAAGCCTTGCAGGAAAGCTGCAGGACTCTCGCCGGGGCGCGCGATCTCGCGGCCAGGGGTAGCGCCGTAAAGCTCGTAAGAATAGCACGAAATCGGCTTTCTTTTCAAGGCGTTGTTGCAATGCCCACGCCCGGAAGCCCCGGGCAGCCGTTTCGCCCTTGCGCCATTTTAACCCGGCGCCCTCCACGCGGGCAGTGTCTCCTGCTACGTGGCCTTGAAGCGGGTTTCGGTGCGCGGCGCTGCCAGGCGAGGCTGGCCCAGGGCAGGGACGGGATAGGATTACAGCAGCCCGCGTTCAGCCAGCGAGAGGGTTTGGCGTCCCGCAACAATGATGTGATCGAGCAGCCGTACGTCAACCAGGGCGAGCGCATTGCGCACGTGTTGGGTCAGGTGTTCGTCGGCGCGGCTTGGCTCCGGGTTGCCGGAGGGATGGTTGTGCGCGAGGATGACCGCGGCGGCGTGGTGCCGCAGGGCCGCGCGGACGATCTCGCGCGGGTAGACCGTGGCCTGGGCCAGCGTGCCCTGGCTGAGCAGCTCGCTGACGATGAGGCGGTGGCGTGCGTCCAGGTAGAGGGCCATGCAGCATTCGACTTGGCGGTGGGCCAGCGTGGTCGCGCAATAGCGGCGTACGTCGTCGGGACGGGTCATGGCGTCGCCTCGGGCCAGGGTTTCGGCCAGCTCGCGGCGCGCGAGCTCGAGCACGGCCTGCAGCTGGCCGACTTTGACGGCACCCAGGCCGCGCACCCGCCGCAGTTCGTCGCCCGAAGCGGCCAGCAGGCCGCGCAGGCCACCGAACTCGGCGAGCAACCGGCGCCCCAGCTCGATCGCATTGCATCCGGGCGTGCCGGTGCGCAACAGCACGGCGAGGAGCTCGGCGTCTGTCAGGACTTCGGGGCCGTGCCGAAGCAGGCGTTCGCGGGGTCGCTCTTCGGGCGGCAGGGCCGCGTTCAGGGGTGGGGTGGCGACCTGGGGCGGGGTGGCGGTGGACATGGCGGCAAGGCGGGTAAAATCCAGGGTTTGGCGCATAGCATCGACACGGTGACATATTTTGGATTCCCATTCCCCCGCATCGCTCCCGGTTGTCCGTGAGGATTCCTACGTAACCCTGCACTACCGCATCACGCTCGCTTCGGGCGAAGGCGCGGGGAAAGTCTTCGTCGATACTTTCAGCGGCCGCCCCGCCACGCTCCAGATGGGCGTAGGCCAATGGGCGCCCGGCATGGAGGCGGCGCTGCTCGGCCACCACGAAGGCGAAAGCTTCAGCTTCACCCTCGAACCCGCCCAGGCCTATGGCGAGCGCAATCCCGAGCTCATCCAGCGCGTCACGCTCGCCATGCTGCGCGAGCACGCGGGCGACGAAACGTTCGAGCCAGGCGATTTGGTCGAATTCGCGGCGCCCAACGGCGGACGGTATTCGGGCGTGTTCAAGGAGCAGGGCGAGGACTATGCGTTGTTCGACTTCAATCACCCGCTTGCCGGCGCGACCCTGAAGGTGGACGTATCTTTGCTCGGAGTCATGTGATGACGCAGGCGCCCATGGAAGTGGTCCTCGCCCAGCCGCGCGGGTTTTGCGCGGGGGTCGATCGCGCCATCGAGATCGTCGAGCGCGCCTTGGAACTGTTCGGCGCGCCGATCTACGTGCGGCACGAAATCGTCCACAACCGCTACGTGGTGGAGGACCTGCGTAGCAAGGGCGCCATCTTCATCCAGGAATTGGACCAGGCCCCGAGCGGGGCGACCGTGGTGTTCTCGGCCCACGGTGTGCCCAAGTCCGTGAGGAAGGAGGCCGAGCAACGCGGCTTGCGCGTGTTCGATGCGACGTGCCCGCTCGTGACCAAGGTGCACGTGGAGGTCGCGAAGATGCGCGCGGCCGGCAAAGAAATCGTGATGATCGGCCACAAGGGGCACCCGGAAGTCGAGGGCACGCTGGGGCAGGCCGACAGCGGCATGTACCTGGTCGAGACGGTCGAAGACGTCGCGGCGCTGCAGGTGGCGGACCCGGACCAGCTCGCCTACGTCACGCAGACCACGCTGTCCGTGGACGACGCCGCGGAGGTTGCCGCGGCGCTCAAGGCGCGTTTTCCGAACATTGCCGAACCCAAGAAGAGCGACATCTGTTATGCCACCCAGAACCGCCAGGACGCCGTCAAGATCATGGCGCCCGAATGCGACCTCGTGCTGGTGGTGGGAAGCGTGAACAGCTCCAACTCCAACCGCCTGCGCGAGGTGGCCGAGCGCAAGGGCGTGCCCGCCTACCTCATCGACGGCGCCGAGGACATCGACCCGGCCTGGCTGACGGGCTGCCGGCGCGTGGGCGTCACCGCGGGTGCGTCCGCCCCCGACGTCCTGGTGCAGCAGGTCATCGCCCGCTTGAAGGAGCTGGGCGCGGTGTCCGTGCGCAAGCTGGCCGGTGCCGAGGAGGGCGTGGCCTTTCCGCTGCCCAAAGGTTTGTCGAGGAACGTCCATCCGTAGCCGAACGGAGCAAGCATGCGTCTCTATAGCTATTTCCGCAGTTCTGCCGCGTATCGCGTCCGCATCGCGCTGGCCCTGAAGAAGCTGGATTACGAATACCAGGCCGTCCACCTGCTCAAGGATGGCGGCCAGCAGAAACGGCCCGAGTTTCGCAAGCTCAGCCCGGATGCCCTCGTGCCGGTACTCGAGGACGGCGGCGCGGTGCTGACGCAGTCGCTCGCCATCATCGAATACCTGGAAGAGACGCACCCCGAGCCCGCGCTGCTGCCGTCGGACCCGATCGGGCGGGCCCGAGTGCGTGCCCTGGCGATGACCGTCGCGTGCGACATCCATCCGCTGAACAACCTGCGCGTGCTGAAGTACCTGAAGCAGCTCGGCATCGAACAGGAAGGGCGCGACCAGTGGTACCGCCATTGGGTCGAGAACGGCCTGACCGCGTTCGAGCGCATGCTCGCCGACTCTCCCCATACCGGGCGCTGCTGCCACGGCGACCAGCCCACGCTGGCGGACATCTGCCTCATCCCGCAGGTCTACAACGCCCGGCGCCTGAAGGCCGACCTGAGCGCCATGCCCACCGTGGTGCGCGTGGCCGACTATTGCGCGGCGCTGCCGGCCTTCGAGGCCGCGCATCCCGACCGGCAGCCTGATGCGGAATGAGAGGCGGCTTCTGCGAGCACGGTTTGAAAGCTTCGAAAAAATTCTGCTAGAATAGCGGGCTAGCTTTGCTTTTGCCGCGATTTGCGCGGAAGGCAAGGCGTGAAGGTTTTGCGCCGGCATAGCTCAGTTGGTAGAGCAGCGCATTCGTAATGCGAAGGTCGTAGGTTCGACTCCTATTGCCGGCACCAGTTGAAAAGGGCAGCCCGTTGGGCTGCCCTTTTTGCGTTGGGGCTTGGCTGCCGGCGCTTGATCTGCATCAACCGCCCAGGAACGCACCATGGCGCAGCGCGCTTCATCCGTGGCAGGATAAAAATAATAAATATTTTCAACTACCCGGAGTGTGTCGGCATGGGACGTGACACCTGCAGCATCCTGCTTGCCAGCGACCTGAGCGCATGTGGCGACCGAGCCCTGGATCGGGCCATCGACATTGCGCGCCGGCGCCGATGTAAGCTGATCGTGCTGCACGTGGTCGAGGAGCCGTCCTTTGCCGAGCGGCTCCGGTCGCCCGAGAGCCGGGATGCCGAGCTGCAGGCCGCGGAACGGCTGTTGCTGGATACCGTGGGCGAGGTCGACGTGCCGATGGAGCTGATCGTCGAGACCGGTCACCCGGTCGAGGTGATCGAGCGCACGGCTCGCTTGCGCCAATGTGACTTGATCGTGACGGGTTCGGGCCGCAATGGCGGGCTGGGCCGGCTGCTGTTGGGTTCCACGGCCGAGCGGTTGGCGCGCACGGCGGCGCTGCCCATCCTGATCGTGAGAAAGCGCCCGCACCGCCCATACCAGCGCGTGCTCGGCGCGACCGATTTTTCCGAAGGGTCGCGCCAGGCCCTGAACGCGGCCCGCGTGTTTTTCCCGGATGCGCAGCTGACGCTGCTCCATGCCTATCCGATGCTCAAGGCCGATCCGGACCCGGCGGAGATCGAGGCCGCGCAGGGGCAGGCGCAGCGCGCCGGAGACGCGTTCGTGTCGCGTCATTTCGCGCGGGGCGGCGCGGCGCCGAAGCTGGTCCTGGAGCGCGGGTTGCCCGAGCGCGTGGTGCCGGATTACGTCGCCCGCCATCCGACGGACCTGCTGGTGGTGGGCACGCACGGCCTGACGGGGCTGCTGCGCACGGCGATGGGCAGCGTGGCCGAACGGCTCATCCAGCTCTCGCCTTGCGACGCCTTGGTCGTCAGGACGGTGCCGGTCGAGCCGCTTGCCTAGCGCCGCGGCGGGAAGGTGGGCGGTATTGCAACTGCGAATAAGTCGCATTTGTGATATCGTAGCGATCTCTCAGTCTCGCCACACGATTCCTTCGAATGAGTGCCACCTTGCATTGGAATGCGCCAGCCTCGACCGGGCTGCGCGTTGGAGCAGGCGCCGCGGTGGTCCTCTTGCACGCTGCGGTGGTCGGCGCGATCTTCGCGGCGCAGCCCGATCAGCACGTGGTCGAGCCGGTCGAAACAATAGAGGTACGGTTCGTCGAAATCGCTCCCCAGGTGCAGGTGGCGACGGCGCCGCCCGCACCCACGCCTCCTGCTCCCGAACCCGAGCCGGCGCCCCGGCCCGTGCCCGAACCGCCCAAGCCCAAACCCAAGCCTAAGCCCAAGCCTGCGAAGCCGGTTCCGAAGCAGGAGATCAAGCAGCCGCCCCCAGAGCCGCTGCCTCCGTCCGAAACCGCGTTGACGACGCAGCCGGCGCCCGAGCCCGAGCCGACTCCGGCCGCAGAGCCGGCGCCCGTGGCGGATCCGGCACCCGCGCCGGTGGCTTCCTCCGAGCCGCCTTCCGGCAAGCCAGAGGCTTCCGACCGCTCGGCGTCGCCGCAGGCGCCGGTTTCCAACGAACCCAAGCTCGTCGGCCGCATCGAGTACCTCGGGCCACCGCCGATGCCGGAGTATCCGCGCGCGTCCCGCCGCCTGGGCGAGGAAGGCAAGGTGCTGGTGCGCCTGCTGATCAATGCGCGCGGCCTGGTGGATCAGGCCACGCTGGAGAAATCCTCGGGCTTTCGCCGGCTGGACGATGCCGCGCTGGAGGCCGCCAAGCGTGGACGTTTCAAACCCTATACGGAGAATGGCGTAGCGATGGCTGCCATCGCCATCGTGCCGTTCGATTTCACACTCAGGAACTGACATGACCGAGACCCCTAGCCTGGGCTTTGCGCACTTCATCTCCCAGACCGATGGCCTGGGCAAGGCGCTGTTCATCATTCTGGTGCTGATGTCCCTCGCGACTTGGTACCTGATCATCGTCAAGGCCGTTTCGAACATGCGCTCGCGGCGACGCGGCGAAAAGTTCCTCGAGCATTTCTGGAACGCGACTTCGCTCGAGGCCGTGGATCGCGAAATCACGACGCACGGGGCGAACGATCCGTTCTCGCACCTGACCAGCCACGCAATCTATGCCCGCCAGCATCACGCCAAGTTCGGCGCCGCCAAGCTCGAGGAGGCGGGTTCGCAGGCGGATTTCGTCACGCGCACCATGCGCAAGGTCATCGACGAGGAAACGGCCAAGCTCGAGAACGGCCTGACCCTGCTCGCATCGGTCGGATCGACCGCGCCGTTCGTCGGCCTGTTTGGCACGGTCTGGGGCGTCTATCACGCGCTGGTGGCCATCGGCCAGGGCGGCAGCGCCACGATCGACCGGATCGCGGGCCCCGTGGGCGAAGCGCTGATCATGACCGGCCTGGGCCTGGCGGTGGCCATTCCCGCGGTGCTGGCCTACAACTTCTTCACGCGCAGCAATCGCGTGCTGCTGGCCCGCCTGGATGCGTTCGCCCACGACTTGTTCGCGTTCCTGACCACCGGCCAGCAGATCGTGACCGACAGCAACGTGCGTGCGCTCAAGGGCAAGGCCGCCGAGACCGTGCACGGGTAAAGGGAGTCATCCATGGCTTTTGGCAGTTTCAACGGCGGTGCGGGCAGCGGGGCGCCGCAGTCCGAGATCAACATGGTGCCGCTCATCGACGTGATGCTGGTGCTGCTGGTGATCTTCATCATTACGGCGCCGCTGCTTTCGCATGCGGTGCGCATCGATGTGCCGCAGGCGACTTCCTCCCCCGTCGATGCCGATCCGGCCAAGATCGACCTGGCGATCGACGCCGAGGGCAAGGTTTACTGGAACGACTCACCGATCGCCCTGGAGGACCTGGCCGCGCGCTTTGCCACCGTCGCGAAGGACGAACCCCAGCCCGAGCTGCACCTGCGCGCGGACAAGGCCACGCGCTATGAAGTCTTGGCGCAGGTCATGGCCGATGCGTCGCGCGCCGGGCTAAAGCGCATCGGTTTTGTTAGCACGCCCGAAGCGGCGGCTCCCAGCCCGGCCCGTTAGGGCCGTTCCGGGGCCGGCCCGGTCCCCTGCCGCCGGCCGCGGCGCACTGCGGCTGCCGGCACGCTGGCGGGCCCTCGCTGGCATTCGCCCGCGCATGGGTTTACGCTAGCGATTTTTCCGCTTCATTGCGCCGCACCCGTGCCGGCGCTTTTCCCTCATGCGTGTATTGGTCATCGAAGACGACGCCACCCTCGGCGGTGCGCTGTCTGAGTTCCTGGGCGACCAGGGGTATGCCGTCGATCTCGTTTCCAGCGGGGAGCGTGGCTCGGCGGCGCTCGCCAGCCAAGCCTACGACCTCGTACTGCTCGATTTGAACCTCCCCGGCGAAGACGGCCTGACCGTCCTGCGCCGCCTGCGCGCGAACGAAAATCCTGTCCCGGTACTCATCCTGACGGCGCGCGATGCCCTGGAAGACCGGGTGGCTGGCCTGGATGCGGGCGCGGACGACTACGTCACCAAGCCTTTCGAGCTGCCAGAGCTGGCGGCCCGGGTGCGGGCGCAGATCCGGCGCCGGACCGGGCTCGCCAACCCCGTCATGGAGGTCGGTCCGCTGAGTTTCGACACCGTGGGCCGGGAGCTGCGCGTCAATGGCGAAAGGATTGCCCTGTCGGTGCGCGAGCTGTCCGTGCTCGAGATGCTCATGGCGCGCGCCGGGCGGGTCGTGACCAAACGCCAGATCGTCAACTCGCTGTCGGCCTGGGATGCGGACTTCAGCGAAAATGCGGTCGAGGTCTACATCTATCGCCTGCGCAAACGCCTCGAGAAATCGGGCGTGAGCATTCAGACAGTGCGCGGGTTCGGATACCTGCTCGAACCCGATGCCGCAGCGCGTTGAAGCCCAGCCCGCAGTCCGCAAGCCTGCCCTGCACCGGCGTTCGCTGGCCTGGCACTTGCTGGTGCGGCTCTTGCCCGCGGTGCTCGCGCTGGCAACAGTGGACATCGTCGTCACCTTTGCCCTGACGCACAAGCTCAACACCCAGTCGCACGACCGCGCGCTGATCAACACCACCCGGGCCCTGGCGCGCCAGGTGGTCCTGACGCCCCACGGACCGCAACTTGACCCATCCTGGAACAGCACGCGCTTTCTGACCCCAGACCCGGACGAGCGCACGTATTTCCGCATCAGCGTCGACGGCGCAGTCATCGCCGGCACCGCGGCATTGCCTGCCGCGCCGAGCTTCGAGGAGCGGGAGAGTGCGGAGGCCGAGCCCGGGGCGCTGCTGTCCCTGGCGGACGCCATCGACCGGGCGGTGCCGACGCTCTACGATTCCGTGGTGGAGGGGTTGCCCGTGCGCGCGGCGGCGCTGCATTTCACGGCCGACGGTTACTTGGTGGAAGTCACCATGGCCGAGACGCTCAACACGCGCACCCGTTTCATTGAGGAGATCATCTCTGCACTGGTGGCCGGGCAGTTGCTGCTGATCACCTTGCTCGGCTTCGTGATCGTGACGGCCGTACGCTCGGGCCTGGAGTCGGTGAGCAAGCTGTCCGACGAAATCGAGAGTCGCAGCATCGATGACCTGCAACCCATCGCCGGCGAAGACGTTCCCGCCGAGTTGACACCGCTGATCGCCAAGATCAACTCGCTCCTGGCGCGGCTGGACGAAGCCGTGGCGGCGCAGCGCCGCTTCATCGGCCATGCGGCACACCAGCTGCGCACGCCGCTGAGCGGGCTGAAGCTGGAATGCGAGCTGATGCTCTCGCGCCCGCTGCCGGACGACGTGCGCCAGCGCGCCGAGCGCATCAAGGGCGTCGCGAACCGCATGATACGGGTGGGAGAGCAATTGCTGGTGCTGGCGCGCATCGATGCCAGCGCGCGTCCGCGCGATGCGTTCACGCGGCTGGACCTGACCGAGATCACGCGCGAATGCGGCGCCTACTGGATCCCGGCCGCGCGCCAGGCGCAGATCGACATCGTGCTGATCGCGCCGGACGAACCGGTGTGGGTGGACGGCGATGCCGTGCTGCTGGAGCAGATGCTGGGCAATCTGATCGACAATGCCATTCGCTACCATGGCCGCGGCCCGGGGCAGATCGTATTGCGTGTGAACGATGCACCCCCGACCCTGATCGTGGAAGACGATGGCCCGGGGATCGCGCCGGAAGACCGCAAGCGCGTGTTCGACGCGTTTTATCGGGCCAAGAATGCGATCGCGGGCGGTTCCGGACTGGGGCTGGCCATCGTGAAAGAGATTGCAGAGGCCCATGGCGCGCATTGGGATTTGCGCAGCCGGCCCGATTTCGCCGGGACGCGCATCAGCCTCGTGTTCCCGGGGCCCCGCATCGGCGCGCACCTAAGCCGCATGCGCAAGCGCCCGGCCGCGCCCGACTGGTGACGCGCGCTGGGCGCAGTCAGCGGATGACGGCGGTCTTGAAATAGGGCACGGCGATGCCGACCAGGCGCTCCATCGGGCCTGCCAGCACGCCGAGCGTGAGCGCGAGCAGCAACAGGCCCGCCAGCAGGGTGACGGCGAACCCGAGATTGAAGATATTGAGCTGCGGCGCGCTGCGAGAGACGAAGCCCAGCGCGATGTTGATGGACAGCACCGCTGCCAGCACGGGCAACGCGATCTGTACGCCTCCGGCAAACACGATGGCGCCCAGGTTCGCCAGGCGCAGCCAGTCCAGGTTGTCGAGGGGATGGGGCGTGACCGGGATGATGCGGAAGCTCTCGCCGAGCGTGAGCAGCAGCGTCAAATGGCCGTCCGTGGCGAGGAAGGCCAGCATGGCCACCATCATCAGGAACGTCGCCAGCAGGGGCGAGGGCGCGCCGCGCTGCGGATCCAGGAAGGACGCGAACCCCAAGCCCATCTGCAGTCCGATCAGGTCCCCCGCCAGTTCGAACGCCGCGAACACGGCTCGCAGGCCGAACCCCATGGCGGCGCCGACGATGATTTGCTGCAGGAGCAGCAGCATGCCCGTGCCCGAGAAGGCGTCCACCGCCGCCGCGGGCGTGGCGGGCGCGACCAGCAGCGAGATGAGGAAGGCGAGGCCGATCTTCACGCGTTGCGGCACGGCGCGATGACCAAATACAGGCGCCGTCTGGACGAGCGCCAGCGTGCGCACGAATGGCCACAGCAGCGCGGCGATGGCGGCATGGACCTCGGCTTCGGTGAAACTGATCATGCGGGTTGGCCCGGGCGCGCGCTAGCCCAGCATGAAGGGGATGTTTTCGAACAGGCGGCGGATGTAGTCGGTCATCATGGACAGCATCCAAGGGCCGGCGATCAAGGCCGCCGCGAAGATCGCGACCAGCTTGGGCACGAATGACAGCGTCATCTCGTTGATCTGGGTGGCGGCCTGCAGCACGCTGATGACAAGGCCTACCACCAGCGCCGACAGCAAGAGCGGCGCCGCGAGGTAAATGGCGATTTGCACCGCTTCCTGGGCCAAGGTCAGAATTCCGGCGGTGTCGTTCAAGACGGATCTCCTGGGGATGGGGCGTGGGCATCGCACCCGGGGCGGCGCATCATCCGAAACTTCCCACCAGGCTGCCGATCAGCAAATTCCAGCCATCGGCAAGCACGAACAGCATCAGCTTGAAGGGCAGCGAGATCAGCACGGGCGACAGCATCATCATCCCCATGGACATCAGCACGCTGGAGACCACCAAGTCGATGACGAGAAAGGGCAGGAAGATCATGAACCCGATCTGGAAGGCCGTCTTGAGCTCACTGGTGACGAAGGCCGGCACCACGATGCGCAGCGGAATCTCGGAGGCGTCCGAGACAGGCTTGGCATCGGCCAGGCGCATGAAGAGGGCCAGGTCGGATTCGCGCGTCTGCTTGAGCATGAAGTCCTTCAGAGGTGCCTGCGCCCGGTCGAGGGCCTGGGGGAAATCGATCTCTTTGCGGTCGAAGGGCAGGTAGGCTTCTTCATAGACGCGGTCGAACGTGGGCGTCATGATGAAGAAGGTCGTGAATAGCGCCAGGCCGATCAGCACCATGTTGGGTGGCGAGCCCTGCAGGCCGAGCGCGCTGCGCAACAACGACAGCACGATGATGATGCGCGTGAAGCCGGTCATCATCAGCAGGACGGCGGGCAAGAAGCTCAACGCCGACAGCACGATCAGCGTTTGCAGCGACAAGGACCACGTCGTGCCGCCCCCGGGCGCAGGGCTGCTGGTCAAGGCGGGAATGCCGGCCTCTTGCGCGAAGGCCGGGCCGGCCATGCCGAGCAGGCACATCAGGGCAAGCGCGCCCAGCACGGCCGGCGCGCGCATCCATGCCGGGCTGCACGCCCGCGTGCGTAGCAGGCGCGCGCAAGGCGCATGTGCCGAAAGCCAGCAGAAGTCGGAAATGCGGGTCATGGCTTGCCGAAGCGGGCGAGGAGGGCGCGGAAATCCGGCACCGAGGGCGGCGCCGCGCTGGGGGCGGGCGGCGCGGCTTCGTCGGCGCGCGGCAAGACGGCAAGCGGACGCACGTGACCGGAGGAGACGCCTGCCACGATCCATTGGTCGCCCACTTCGATCAGGACCACGCGCTCGCGCGGGCCCACCATGAGCTGGCCACGCAGCTTCAGGTGCGCAGCGGCGCCCGCGTGCGGACGCTGCAGGCGCCGCAGCAGCCACGCGCAGGCGAGGATCAACCCCAGGACCGCGACCAGGGCCAGCAGCGTTTGCAGCGCGGAGCCGGTAGAGGGCATGGCGTATCAGCGGTTGAGGCGGCGGAGCCGTTCGGAAGGCGTGACGATGTCCGTCAGCCGGATGCCGAACTTGTCATTGACGACCACCACTTCGCCTTGGGCGATCAGGCAGCCGTTGACGAGCACGTCCATGGGCTCGCCGGCCAGGCCGTCGAGCTCCACCACGGACCCCTGCGCCAGTTGCAGGATTTGCTTGATCGGTATGCGGGTGCGTCCCAGTTCCACGGTCAGGGTGACCGGGATGTCCATGATGATTTCGATGTCGTTGACCGTCTTGGGCGAGCTGCCCGCGTCGGTGAACTGTTCGAACAATTCATCCGCCGGCCGCACCGTGCCGCTCGCGCCGGCCTGGGACTGCTCGGCCAGCGCAGCCGCCCAGTCGTCGTCGACACTGGCGGACGACGGCTCGGGGATGTGTTCAGGATCCGCTTCCATGTTCATCTCCTAGATTGTTTTCCGATTGCAGGGTGGCCAGCACCTTGCCGATGCGGATCGCGTACTGTCCGTTGCTGACGCCGATCTTGCAGTCGAAGATGGGTATGCCGTCTACATAGGCCGGCAGCGTGGGGGCGATGTCGATCGGGATCACGTCCCCTTTCTGCATGTTCAGGATGTCGCGCAGCGTCAGCTCGGTCTGCGCCAGGTTGACCACCATCTCGACGTCGGCCAGCTGGATCTGCTTGGACAGCATGCGCAGCCAGCGCTTGTCCGGCTCCATCTGGTCGCCTTGGACGGGGCTGTACAGCGCATCGCGGATCGGTTCCACCGATGCGTACGGAAAACAGATGTGCAGGTCGCCGCCCGAGTTGCCGAACTCGATGGAGAACGTGGAACAAACGACGATCTCGGACGGCGTGGCGATATTGGCGAACTGCGTGTGCATTTCGGCCCGCTGGTACTCGAAATGCATGGGATGGACCGCGGCCCAGGCCCGGGCATACTCGTCGAGCACCACGGCCAGCATGCGCTGGATGATGCGCTGCTCGGTGGGCGTGAAGTCGCGCCCTTCGACGCGCGTGTGGAAACGTCCGTCTCCGCCGAACAGGTTGTCGATGACCGAAAACACCAGGCGCGGTTCGAAGATGAAGAGCGCATTGCCCCGCAAGGGCTTGAGCGAGACGATGTTCAGGTTGGTCGGGACGACGATGTTGCGCAGGAACTCGCTGTACTTGACCAGGCGCACCGGCCCCACGGAGACCTCGGGATTGCGGCGCAGGAAATTGAACAGCCCTACGCGCAGCAGGCGCCCGAAGCGGTCGTGGATGATTTCCAGCGACGGCATGCGGCCGCGGACGATGCGCTCCTGCTTGGCGAGGTTGTAGGGGCGTATGCCGCCCGCAGGCTCTTCTTCCTGCGGCAGATCGTCCGGCTCGCCCGTCACGCCCCGCAGCAGCGCATCGACTTCGTCTTGCGATAGAAACTCACCGGCCATCGTGGGCGCTCCGGGCGGCGTCGGAAATAGGCGTCATCGGCATCACGGCGCGATGCGGTTACTGGATCACGAAGTTGGAGAAATGCGCAGCGTAGACGCTGTTGCGGAACTCCGGTGCGATGTACTTGCGGGCGATGTCCACGATCTGGGCTGCCAGCGCCTGCTTGCCTTTGAGCGTGAGCAGCTCGGCCGCGCCCTTGGACGTGAGCAGCATCAGGATCTCGCTGCGCACGGGCGGGACGACGGCCGAGAGCGCGGCGCCCGCCTTGGCATCGCCCACTTCGATGATGACGCCGACCTGCGCGAAGCGGTCGTGGTCGCGCTCGTTCAGGTTGGCCGTGAACATTTCCAGCGGCACGAACACGTGCTTGGATGGATTCGACGATGCCACGGCCCGCTCGATGGTTGGATCCTGGGCGGCCGGACGCGGGCCCGCGTAGGCGTAGGTTTCGAAATCGGCCAGCTGCTTGTTGTGGATCAGCAGCACCGCGACCATGCTCGCGATGACGATCAGCAGAATGAGTCCTGCCAGCACGAAGGGCCAGGTTCTGGTGCGTTTGACAGGGGCGACGGCCTCGGCCATGAACTACATCTCCGGATGTCTGGGTGAAGGGCAGCAGGCTGCCCCAAGCTGGATTATCTAGAAAAGAAAAAACGGCTATCCGTGGAACAGCAGGGGAAATCGCGCGTTTAATGGATGGACGTGGCGCTGGCGCTTCGGTCCGGGCACGAAATCGCGGCGGGCCCCCGCCCCTGGCCGCATGGGCCTACGCGTAGAGATCCACCATGCGGTTTGTCGACGCGATATGCCCGCTGCGCGCCGGGCCGGCCGGTGGCGCGCCGGAAGCGGATGTTTCGTGCGCCTCTGTGGCCGAGGTGTCATGGGACGCTCGCGCATCCGCGCCGCGCTCGCCGAACTGTTGCGCTGCCATGAAGCCGCTCTGCCGCTCGCTGCCCACCGACGCCTGGCCCAGGCTCAGGCCGCCCGCGGCCAGCGCCTCTTTTAGGCCAGCGATCGAATTCTCCAGCGCCTGGCGGGTCGATTCGTGATTGCTGCCGAACACGACGTTGGCCACGTCTCCGTCCAGCCGCAGATGGATGGTGATGGGGCCGAGCGCTTCGGGATCGACGCGCAGCTGCGCGGTTTGTAGGCCGCCCCCGGCCATCCAGCGCAGCGCGGTGTCGATGCGCTCCTGCAGTGCGCCGGGGTGCAGCGGTGCCGGCGCACCCGGCACCGTCGGTGCCTCGCCGCGCGGCGCAACGTGCTGCGCGGACGGGTGGGTGTTGCCCGCTACAGGCACCGTGGCCGTTTCCTGCAGCACCTCTGCCTTGGGCGCGGCCGGGGCGGGCACCCCCTCTTGCGCAGGCAGGACCGGGGCGGCAGCCGGCGTCGCTCGGCCGGAGGCCCCCGCGCCCGCCTCGGCGCGTGCCATGCCGGGGCCGGGCGCATCGTCGGCCGCCGCGGGCAAGACAAGCCGGGACGGTCTCATGGCGACGCCCGCAGCGGCACCGGGCTGGGCAGGTCCGGCTTCGGCCTGTGGTGCCTTGCCGCCCGCGGTGGCCTGCATGGCGTCCGCGGCCGCATCGACGGCAAGCCCGGGGCCGGCCTCGTCGGGAGGCAAGGCCGTGCCGGGCCTGGGTGGGGCGACCGGCGCCGCGGGCGGGTTGACGTAGGCCGCCCACGGCGTGGGCCAGGGCAGGCCCGGCCCCGGATTCTGTGCCACGAGGGCGATCTCTTCCGCGGCCTCGGTTTCGCCCGCGTCGCCCGCAGCGGGCGCGCCGGGATGCATCGCGCCGTCGCCCAAGGGGCGTTCCAGCGACGCTTCGGCCGCTTCGAGCTGGCGGCTGAAATGCTCTTCGCCGCGCGCGGAGGCCGGGGCGGGCGAAGGCAGGGCGACCGGTAGGGCCGAGGTGGCGACGGGCAGGGCCGAGGTGGCGACGGGCAGGGCGTTCATAGGGCGTATCCCGTGGGCGAGCCGAAACTGCGGCGGTTGGCGAATTCGTCGATCTGCTTCTGTATGCGCTTGGCTTCCGTCGCCTGCTGGCGCTGTGCTTCGCGCTGGGCGAGGATTTCCAGGGACTTGCACTTGCGCTCTTCTTCGAAGAAAGCTGCGCGGGCGGCGTTCATGTGCTCGGCGCAGCGCGCGACTTCGCGCGCCTGCTGCTCGACCGCGTCGGTCAGTTGCTGGATGAAGCGCGCATAGTTGCCGACCAGTGTTCCATCCAGGCCTATGCCCGCCTGGTTGCGCATGCGCGACTCATAATCGGCCCGGTAGTTTTCGATCAACACCAGGCGCTCGCGGGCGCGGGAGTGCGCCGCGGCAGCTTGGGCGAACTCCTGGGCGGCGCGGTTCTTGCGGGCTTCGGCCAGTTCGATCAGCGTAGAGAGAGTGGTCGGTGACGTCATGTCGGGCCCCTGGGGCGGGTCAGGCGCCGCCGCCGAATTGTTCGGCGATGGCGGTCATCAGGGTCAGGCTTTCGGCGAACGTGGCGCGCGCCTGCATGTCCTGCTGCAGGAAGCGGCTGATGCTGTCGTACGCAGCGATGGCCTGGTCGAGTTCTGGGTCGGTGCCGGGAACGTAGGCACCGACCTGGATGAGGTCGCGCGAGCGCTGGTAGCGCGAGAAGAGTTTCTTGAGCGTGCGCGCGTGGCGCTGCTGCTCCGCGCTGACGATGTTGTGCATGGCGCGCGAGATCGACTGTTCCACGTCGATGGCCGGGTAATGGCCGGTGTCGGCCAGCGCGCGGTTGAGCACGATGTGGCCGTCCAGGATGGCGCGGGCCGAATCGGCGATCGGGTCTTGCTGGTCGTCGCCCTCGGTGAGGACCGTGTAGAAGGCCGTGATGGATCCCGATCCGTGCGTGCCGTTGCCGGCGCGTTCCACCAGCGCCGGCAGCTTGGCGAACACGGAGGGCGGATACCCCTTGGTGGCCGGCGGCTCCCCGATGGCAAGCGCGATCTCCCGCTGCGCCATGGCATAGCGGGTGAGCGAGTCCATGATCAGCAGCACGTTCTTGCCCTGGTCCCGGAAATGTTCGGCCAGCACCGTGGCGTAGGCCGCGCCTTGCAGCCGCATCAGCGGTGCGGCGTCAGCCGGCGCGGCAACCACCACGGAGCGTGCCAGGCCCTCTGGGCCCAGGATCTGGTCGATGAATTCCTTGACCTCGCGCCCGCGTTCGCCGATCAGCCCCACCACGGTCACGTCGGCTTCGGTATAGCGGGCCATCATGCCGAGCAGCACGCTCTTTCCCACGCCCGATCCGGCGAACAGGCCCATGCGCTGCCCTCGCCCGACGGTGAGCATCGCGTTGATGGCGCGCACGCCCACGTCCAGCGGCCGTTCGATGGGCTGGCGCTCGATGGGGTTGACCGGGCGCGCGGCAAGCGGTGCGCGCTGGACTGAGGCGATGGGGCCGAGGCGGTCTAGCGGCCGGCCGGCGCCGTCGACCACGCGCCCGAGCAGCGCGTCGCCCACGGGCAGGTGCTTGGTGAGCTCCTCGGGTGCGCCCTCGTCGAGGTCTTCGTTGGCGGGATACGCCGGCGCGGGACGCCTGAGCTCGAGCGGCATGACGAGCGAGCCCGCCGTCAGTCCATGGATTTCGGTGGAGGGCATGAGGAACAGGCGCTCGCCGTTGAAGCCGACGACTTCGGCCTCCACGGCGCGTTCTTCTCCCTGGACGATCCGGCAGGTGCTGCCGACCGGCAGCTTCAGTCCCGTGGCTTCCATGACCAGCCCGGCCACGCGGGTCAGGCGGCCGGCCGCCGCGATGGGCGCGGCCGTGCGCACGCGTGCGGTGCAGCGGTCGAGGAACCTGGCGAGGCGGGCGGCCCGATCATGCATCGTGACCGCTCCAGGGTGCATCCTGGCCCAGGGCCGCGAGCGTGCGTTTCCAGCGGGTGGGCAGGGTGGCGTCGATGTCGGACTGGTGCGTGACGACGCGGCAGCCGCCGGCCTCGATGCCAGCGTCTTCGAGGATCTTCCATTGTCCGAGCTCGAGCTCTTCGCCCAAATGGGCGCGCACCAGCTGCACGTCCGAAGGGTGTAGCAGCAACTGCTTGCCGGTTTCGCCGCCCACGAGCTGGTTGAAGGCGTCGCGCACCACGGCCAGTACCACGGTGTTGTCCACCGAGAGTTCGTGCTTGACCACCTGGCGCGCGATATCCACGGCCAGCGTCACGAGGCGCGGGGCGAGCTCGTGCTCGAAGCGCGCGAAGACCTCCGACGCAGACTGCGCGATGGCCTGCAGCCTGTCGGCTTCTTTCCTGGCGGCGGCCGTGCCGTGGTCGTAACCGGCTGCATAGCCTTCGTCGAAGGCGGCGGTCTTGATGCGCTCGATCTCGGCCGGGTCTACGGCAGGCGCCAGCGGCTCGGCGGGCGCCTGCACGGGAGCCTCTGAGGCGGGCTCGGGCTGCGCAGCGGCTGCGCGTGCGGCGTCGGCCGCAGCAGCCGCTGCTGCTTCGCGTTCGCGGCGCTCGGCTTCCTGCTGCGCGGCGAGCAGCGCGCGCTGGATGGCGAGCTTTTCCTCGGCGGTCTGGGGGCGGCGCCGGGCACCGGCCTGCAGCGAGTCGCTGGGGAAGGGCTGCGGCCGCCAGACCGGCAGGTGGCGGGCCTCTTCTGCGCGGAGAATGCGTCGGGGCGGCGCCATGGTTTCAGACATATTGATCCTCGCCAATGCCGTTCACCGCCAAGTCGCCGGACTCGGCCAGCCGACGTGCAATCTTGAGGATCTCTTTTTGTTGGGCTTCGACTTCGGACAGCTTGACGGGGCCGCGCGCCTCCAGGTCTTCGCGCAACTGCTGCGCGGCGCGCGAGGGCATGCAGCGGAACACCTTGGCACGCAGCTCGGTGCTCGCGCCCTTGAGCGCAAGCACGAGCGATTCGGGCGTGACTTCGCGCAGCAGCAGCTGCATGCCGCGGTCGTCGGCATCGATGAGGTTCTCGAACGTGAACATCTCGTCGATGATGCGCTGGGCGAGGTCCGCATCGACCTGCTTGACGACGGAGAGAATCTGGTGCTCCGACGTCGAGCCGACGTAGTTCAGGATTTCCGCCGCGGTCTTGATGCCGCCCAGCTTGCGGCGCTTGATCTGCTCATTGCCGGAGAGCATCTTGAGCAGTACGTCGTTCAGCTCGCGCAGGGCCGAGGGCTGGATGCCGTCCAGCGTCGCCACCCGCAGCAGCACGTCGGCCCGCACGCGCTCGGGCAGGTGGTTGACCACTGCAGCCGACTGGTCGGCTTCGAGGTGGACCAATATGGAGGCGATGATCTGCGGATGCTCGTGCCGGATGAGGTCAGCGACGCTGGCCGGATCCATCCACTTGAGGCTTTCGATGCCAGAGGTGTCGCCGGTGTGCAGGATGCGGTCGAGCAGGAAGCCCGCCTTGTCGGCACCCAGGGCCTTGGTCAGCACGCTGCGCAGGTAGGCGTCGGCATCGGCGCCCAGGCCCGTGTGCGCGCTGATGTCTTCCTCGAAGCGCTGGATCACCTTGTCCATGGCCTCGCGGGCGATGCCCTGCATGCCGGCCATGGCCGTGCCCAGCTTCTGCACTTCGCGCGGCGACAAATACTTGAGCACCTCCGCCGCCTCTTCCTCGCCCAGGCTCAGGAGCAGGATGGCGCCGTCGTTGACGCCTGTTTCGGTATCCATAGTGACTGCGTTCGTCATGTCAGCATGCGCGCGGCGAAGGCGCGCCGGCTCGCGATCGGTATGAAGGGGGCGGCTGCATCCGGGCTCCCGCGGCGATCAGGCTTGTGCATCATTGACCCACTGGCGGATGACGTTGGCGACGATCTGAGGGTTCTCGCGCGCAAAGCGGCGCACGCGCTCGAGCGGGTCTTCGGGCTGGTCGTCCTCGGCCGGCGCGGTCGGCCCGGCAGCGGCGGGGTCGAGGCCCGCGAAGGCCGGGGCCGCCGGCTCGGCCGGCGCCGTGAGCTGCTTGATGGCCGGGCGGATCACGCCGATGATGAGGTAGAGCACCGCGAGTGCCAGCACCAGCGCCACGCCGATGTCGCGCGTCAGGTCGATGAATTCGGCCTGTTGCCAGAACGCCGGTTCGGGGGCGGGCTCGCCGGCCGCCTCGTTGAAGGGAATGTTGATGACGGAGATGGAGTCGCGGCGCTGCGGATCGAAGCCCACGGCTTCGCTTACCAAGGCCTTGATTTGCGCCAGCTCCGCCTCGCTGAGGGGCGTCGCGACGGCCTCGCCCTTGACCACGCTGGTGCGGTGGTTGACCACCACGGCCGCCGAGAGGCGCTTGATGCGGCCTACCGGTTCGCGCACGTAGCGCACGGTCTTGTCCAGCTCGTAATTCGTGGTGTCGGCGCGCTTGAGGTGTTGCGCCGACTGCGGAGGCGCGCCCGGCGCTGGCGGGTTGGTGGGCGCACCGCCCGTGGTCGGGGCGACGGCCACGCCGGGCGGCGTGTTGCTGAGCGAGCCCGGCACGCCGCCGTCGAGGCCGGTTGCCGGCTCGCGCGACTCCGAGCTCTGGCGGCTGCGGATCGCGGCCTGGTCCGGCGAGCCACCGTTCGGGCGGTAGATTTCGTCGGTTTGCTCCTGGCGGCTGAAATCGAGGTCGATCGCTACCTGCGCGCGCACGTTCTGCGCGCCGACGATGGGCGAGATCAGCTCGGCGATGCGACGCGTGTACTGCCGCTCCAGGGTGCGCAGGTATTCGAGCTGCGTGGCATCCAGTCCGTTCGGGTCGGCGTCGTTGGCCGACAGCAGCGTGCCGGTCTGGTCGACCACGCTGACCGCGCCCGGCGCGAGGTCGGGCACCGAGGAAGACACCAGGTGCACGATGCCGGCCACCTGGTGGCGTTCGAGCACGCGGCCGGGCAGCATCTGCACCAGTACCGAGGCGGAGGGTCGATTCTGTTCGCGCACGAAGATGCTGGGTTTGGGGATGGCCAGGTGGACGCGGGCGCTCTTGACCGTGCCCAGGCTTTGAATGGAGCGCGCCAGCTCGCCTTCGAGCGCGCGCTGGTAATTGACCTGCTCCTGGAACTGGGTCAGGCCCAGCCGGCCGTTGTCCATCAGCTCGAAGCCGACGTTGCCCGCGCGCGGCAGGCCTTGCGAGGCCAGCCGCAGCCGCACTTCGTGCACTTGGTCTGGCGGCACTAGGATGGCGCTGCCGCCGTCGGCAACGCGGTAGGGGATTTTCTGCTGCTGCAGGGCGGCGATGATGGCGCCGCCGTCTTGGTCGGAAAGGCCGCTGAAGAGGACGCGGTACTCGGGCGCGCGGTTCCACAGCAGCGCGGCGATGACGATCGCGACGAGCATTGGAATGCCCGCGAGCAGGGCCAGCCTATGGCGCGTGGGCAATCTGCCATACGCCTCCAGGAGCCTGTTGTGGGGCGCCTCGGCGGCGGGCGGGTTCTGCGTGTCGTCGGACATTGAGTGAAGCGGATTCGAATGCAAAAAAAGAAGCCGGGCCGCCCTGGCGGGCGCCCGCCCATTCTCCGGCTTGTATTATTTGGTGGAGAGTGTCACCGCCAAGGGGAGAATAGGCGGCATTTGCCCCGGTACTTCGCGGGCTGGGAAATGGCGGCCGGGGCTATCATCCGGCAGTCAGCCACCATGGATATGCAGATGGACCGGATTCCCCTCGTGCCGGCCGCCACCGCGGCCCAGGAACAGCCAGGCATGGCGCGCGCTGCGCAGATGCTGGCGAGGCCCGACTCGCTCATGGCGGGCGGTTCGGCGGCGCCGGCCACGGGTTCGTTCTCCAATGTGCTGGTCGACGCCATCCAGAGCGTGCACCGTGCCCAGAGCGAAGCCACGGCCTTGCAGAAGGCCTACCAACAGGGCGATCCCGAGGTCGGCCTCGAAGCCACCATGATCGCGATGAACCAGGCCAGCCTGTCCTTCCAGATGCTGGCGCAGGCACGCAATCGCGTCATCGCCGCCTATAACGAAATCATGAACATGCCGGTCTGAGCCGCGCTCCCCTGGCGCAGCGTCGCCGGCAGCCTGCCGTCCAGTTACGGTCGCACCGGGTTCCGCACGGCCGGCACGCCGCCCGCTCAACCTGGCGTTCCCGACGGTTTCATGCGCCGCGCGGCGGCTTCGTCCTGCTTGTAGACCCAGGCCAGCACTTCGGCCACCGCCGCGTAGAGCGACGGCGGGATGCGGGCGTCCAGGTCCACCTTCATCAGCAGGTCGATCAGTTCGCGCGAGCTATGGACGAACACGCCCGCTTCCTTGGCGCGGCGGAGGATTTCCTCGGCGATCAAGCCGCTACCCTTGGCCACCACCACGGGCGTCTTGCGTTCCTTTTCATAGCGCAGTGCGACGGCGAGGCTGCGCTTGGGATCCTCTTCGTGGCGAGGGGTGGCGTCTTCGGGTGTGCTCATGAGCGTGCGGGGGAGCGGGAGGTGGCAGCGATGCGCAGGTCCGACATGCGCAGCCCCTGGCTGTCCAGCGCCTGCTGCAGCTCGAGCCCGCCCGCCGTCAGCTGCGCCTCTACCTCGCGCAGGCGCTGGCCGCGCAGGGACTTGGTGTCGGGCCGTATCGTCACGCGCGCATCGATGCCAGACAGGGACACGTCGACCTCGAGCTTGCCCAGGTGGGGTGTCTCCACCTGAACGCGCACGCGCCAGGCGAGCGGCAGGTCCGGGTCGTGGCGGCTTTCGGCGTCGGGCTCGATCTCGAGCTTGAAGGGGCGCTCGCCCCACGCGCCTTCGAGTAGCAGGCGGCCGCTCGCCAGCAGCGCGATCTGGTCCTGGACCAGCGGCCGCACGTCGGGCGGAATGGCCGCCAGGGCGGCCTGCAGGCCCTTGGCGGCGTTCTGTTCGGGCGTCGTCGCGGGCTGGGGCGCCGGCGCGGGGACGGCTGCATCTAGCGTGGGTCGGGGTTGCGGGCCGGGCGAGAACGCGGCCTGCGGTTCGGCGCGCAAGGCTTCCAGCGAGCGCCGGCCTTCGCGCCATTCCTGCAGGTGCGACTCATAGAACAGGCCCGAGTGCTCGACGGCCTGCTGCATCTGGTGGGCCGCGGCGGTGGGTGGCGTGCCGGCCGGGATGTGCAAGGAGGCGAGCGGCACGCCGCGCTGCAGGCCGCCGCCCTCGCTGACCAGCGCGAAGAGCAGGCGGGCCGAGCCGCTCAACTGGATGCGTGCATCGCCGGTCGTGGTCTTGAGCTCGGCCAGCGCCGGCAACGGGACGGGGGCGATGCCGCGCGTGGCCGAGGCAGTGCCGGGGCGGTCGGCCTTGCTGCCCGTGGCCGGTGCAACGTTCGATCCCGCATCCCGGCCGCCGCGCGCTTCGCGTTCGCCTGCGCCGCGCGGCCCGGCCTTGTCCATTCCTTGCAGGAAGGTAGCGTCGTCCAGCAGGCGCAGGATGACGCTGGCGCCGGCGCGCAAGGGCTGGCGGGTGTTGACGAGATAGGGCTTGCCGCCGATGTCGACCAGCGCCTCGCTGGCGCTGTGGGCCTGGAGCACGGTGGCGCGCACCAAGCCGTGCGGCAGGTTGCCGCCGGACTGCCGCGCGCCGGAAACGTTGAGCAGCCGCGCCAAGATGGCTTCGCGCGCTTGCTCGCGGTAATGCTCCCAGCTCTGCACCGGCGTGATGCCGGTGATCGCTTGCACTTGCCGGCTATCGACCAACCCGGTCTCCCGCCGCCGTCCGCAAGGGAGGCGTATCGGGCGCGAGGCGGTGTGCCGGCGCAGCTGCGGGATGGGAGCCGGGCGACATGCTCGCGCAGGTCAACGGAAGGGCGAGTACGTGAAATGCCGCTGCCGGTTCGGCCGCAGGATTTGTTCCAGCTCCTTCATCCAAGGCTGGGCCAGGTCGCGGATGGCGGCATCGTCGGCCAGCACCTGCTGGATCAGCGCAATGCAACCCTCGCGCTCGGCCTTGGGCAGCGACTCGGTGCCGGGCGTGGACAGCTGCCGCACGTAGTCCGTGCGACGCGCGCACTCGGCTTCGTAGGACGCGACTTCGTCCCAATCCCCGCGCCGTGCCGCCGCCAGCATGGCCGAGCTCAGCTCAGCCAGTTCCATGTAGGCTTGGCGCAGCGCGGAGCAGGTCGTGGCGGAACATTCGTCCGAGGAGCAGGGCGGCGCGGGTGGAGTGACCATGTTCGGAGTCTCCGTGTGGGCTCAGGCAGCGGCCTGCGCCTTGGGTTCGATGGATGCCCAGGCCTCGCGCAAGCCGTTGAGCAAGCGGGCGATCTCTTCCAGGGCCGCGGCATCGTTGTCGATGCCGGCCTGCAGCGCGCGTCGGAACATGTAATCGTACAGCGCGTCGAGCTGGCCGGCGATCTCGCCGCCGGCCTTGTGGTCGAGGCTGGCACGCAGGCCTTCGTCGATGATGCGCGTGGCGCGCGACATGGCCTGCGCCTTGCCGACGGCATCGCCGGACTCGATGCAGCCCTGGGCGCGCCGCAGTGCAGCGAGGGCGCCATCGTACAACATCAGTATGAGCGCGTGCGGGCTCGAGGTCGAGACCCCGGTTTCCACGCCCACGCTGACATAGGCGCTGGCGCCGAAGCTTGCGAATCCAGACACGGCTTTCTCCTAATCCTTCATGACGAACGCAGGTTCTTGAGCGCTTCGAGCTGCTGCGTCAGGTAGCTGGCCGTGCTGTTCATCTGCGCGAGCAGGGTGTCGAGCGCCGAGAACTGCGCGCGGTACCGGGCTTCGATCTGCTCGAGCCGCTTGCTGAGCTGTTCCTGTTGGGTCTGCAGCGACTTGGTCGAGGCATTCAGGCCGTCCAGGCGCGAATCGATCAGGCCGTCGGATTCGACCATGGCATCGAGTTGGGCCTGGAAGCGCGCGGTGATGCTGCGCCCTTCGCCATAGGCTTCGTCGTCGAACAGCCGGGCGACGGCGCCAGCATCGGTGGCCATGGCCTTCTCGAAGCGGGTGGCATCGAGCTTGAGCGTGCCGTCAGACTGGAAGCTCACGCCCAGCGACGCCAGGGACGTGTACGCGCCCGTGGCGCCCTGCACCGGGCTGAAGATCTCGTTCCGGATGCGGGTCATCACGTCGCGCGTCAGGCTGTCGGCGGCGAGTGGCCCGGCTGTGCCGGACTCGCCCTTGGAGGCGCCCGGCGAGTTGACGGCCAGCGCATTCACCGTGGAGAGCAGCTTGTTATAGGCGTCCACCATGGACTGCAGCGCGCTGCGGGCCTTGGAGGCGTCGTCCTTGACCGTGATGGTGGTGGTGCCCTCCTTGGCCAGGGTGAGCGTGACGCCTTCGAGCGCCGTGCTGACGCTGTTGCGCGCGCTCGTCATCACGATGCCGTCGATCTTGAATTCCGCGTCGGCCGCGTGCTGCAGCCGGCTCATCTGGGCCGCGGCGCCGGCGCTGTAGTCGGGCGCGCTGGCCGGATCGTAATCGAGGAAGGAAAGGGCCTGCCCGTCGCTGCCGGCATCGCCCTGGGTCGTGATCCTGAAGGCATGCCCGGCGCCCGTTTCCTTGGCCGTCAGCACGAGCCGGGCGCCCGTGCCGTCATGGATGATCGTGGCGGTGACGCCGGCCTCGGCCGCGTTGATGGCGTCGCGCACGCCTTCCAGGGTGTTCTTGCCGGCTTCGATGGTGACGGTCTTGGCCTCGCCTTCGCCGGGAATGAATTCGCCGTTTTCCACGCTGCCGAAGGTGAAGGTGATGGTGCCGGCCTGCACCTGCGCCTTGCTGCTTTCCAGCCCGGCGCTTACGGCTTTCTCGGCCTGGGCGAGCGAAACGACCTCGAGCGCGTACGTACCCTTGGTGGCGGCGTTCGTGGCCGTGGCGGTTGCGACGTCCGAGGCCGAGGAGCCTGCGCCCGCGCCGTTGAACTTGTCTGGCGTCAGTCCCTTGACCGCGTCGCGCAGCGAGGAAATGGCGCTGCGCAGCTGGCCGTAGGCCGAAATCTTGGACTGGATGCTGACTTCCCGCGTCTGCAGCTTGGCCAGCGGCACCGATTCGGCCGCCATGAGGTTGGACAGCAGGGTCGTCAGGTCGAGGCCTGAACCGATGCCGAGGGCAGATCCTACGCTTGCCACGATGGACTCCTAGGGAACGACGGGGCGACGCTCAGGCCTTGCGGCTGAGCAGCACGCCCTCCAGTTTGTCGAGCGAACGGGCGAGGGCCAGGGCCTCTTCCGAGGGAATCTGGCGGATGACGTCTTGCGTGTCGCCGTCGATGATCTTCACGACCACGGTACCGCTGTCTTCATCAATGCTGAAGGTCAGGTTGCGGCTGGCCAGCGGGATGTACTGGTTGAAGTGATCGACGGCAGCCTGCAGGGATTCCAGGTCTGGCACCTGGGAGGTGGCGGGCAGCGTCGGATCAGCGTCCTTGGCCGCGCCGCGCGGCGATACCTGGGCGACGGGCAAGAGCGCCGCGCCCATGCTGGGGCGGGTATCTGCCGGGTTGCCGAGGGCGGAAATGCTCATGAGGACTCCGGGGCGTAGGCGGCGAAGCGCCGGCGCAATCAATGACTATGCCTGGGTTATCGGGGGAAAGCGGCGGAACTTGAGGGCGGCGTGCGCCCGCCGGCGAAAAAAAAGCCCGCCTTGGCAAGGCGGGCCCGACGGACGGCCGGGCGGCCGTCCTGGGGAGGCGTCGATCAGCCGCGCAGCAGCGTCAGGACGTTGTTCGGCAGCGAGTTGGCCTGGGCCAGCATTGCCGTACCGGCCTGCTGCAGGATCTGGGCGCGGGTCAGCGCCGCGGTCTCGGCGGCGAAGTCGGCGTCCAGGATGCGGCTGCGGGAGGCCGAGAGGTTCTCGGACGTGGTTTGCAGGCTGGAGACGACGGAGCTGAAGCGGTTCTGGATGGCACCGAGGTCGGCGCGGGCGTTGTTGATCGTCGTCAAGGCTGCATCCAGGGCCGTCAACGCGTTCTCGGCGCCTGCGGCCGTAGAGATGTCGACGGCGCTCAGTGCAGTACCGGTTTGTGTGATGGCAGTATCGGCGATGGTGAGCGCGCCGGTGGCGGAGAAATTACCCGTCACTCCAGTCGGGGCGACGTACGTAATGTCCAGCTTTCCGCCATACGTGTCTTCAGCCGCGAGCCCCAAATGGGTGAGCGTGGCTCCGGTGCCTGCTTCGGCAAAGTTATCGATGGTGATGTTGCGCCCATCGGCAGCTTCAAGGGCGACGCCGTTGCCGGTGTCGACTGCACGCACTCCGGTGACGGCAGACTGGGCGTTGATCGCCGCAACGGTGTTCTCGCGGTTGGCCGTGGCATTCGCGCCAACCGCAACGTTGATTTGCAAGCCGTTCAATTCGAACGAGACGGTACCCGCGGTGACCGCGCCGACGGCCGTGCTCTGGTCCGCAGCCGCAACCTTCGTGGCGTTGGCCTTCGCGGTCAGGCCGGCAATGCCGCCGCTGTTCAGCATGTCGGCCAGGGCCTTGGCGTCGTTGGCTACGTTGCCGGTCACGGAGCCTGCACTGCCGAAGGTGAACGTTTGAGAGGCCACGGTATCGTCAGCGGTGGCCGAGAGATCCACGGTCGTGATGATGCCGTTGAACTTGCCTAGCGCGGATGCGCTGGCGTTCGCGATATTCTCGATCGAGATGGTTTGCCCTTTGTTGGCGCCGACCTGGAACTGCTTGGCAGTGAACGTGCCATCCAACAGCTTAGTGCCGTTGAATTCCGTGTCCTTGGCAACGCGGTCGATTTCGGAGATCAGCTGCGCGACTTCCTTTTGCAGGGCGGCGCGGTCTTCGGCCGAGTTCGTGGCGTTGGCCGACTGCACGGCCAGCTCGCGGATGCGCTGCAGGTTGTTGCCGATCTGCGAGAGCGCGCCTTCGGCCGTCTGCGCCAACGAGATGCCGTCGTTGGCGTTGCGCATGGCCTGGTTCAGGCCGTTGATCTGGGTGGTCATGCGCTCGGAGATGGCGAGGCCGGCCGCGTCGTCCTTGGCGCTGTTGATGCGCAGGCCGGTGGAGAGGCGCTGCAGTGCGGTGTTGACCGCGTTCTGCGAGCTGGTCAGGTTGCGCTGCGCGTTGAGCGAAGCAATGTTGGTGTTGATGACTTGTGCCATGACTGAGCTCCCTGAGGGTGAGTCATTCCTAGGTTCCGGGCCGGGGCCCGCCAAATGCATCTGCGGCCGGAGGTCCTTCCGCAATTGCCTCTTGGCCTGGCCGGCGGACGGGGACGGTGGTGCCGCATCGCCGGCGCTCGCTTGCGTCATGCAAGCGCGGCCGCGTTGAGGCAGTTAACGGGGGAGGGGAAGCGAAACTTTAGGCAGGAAGGGCGGGGAAACGAAAAAAAATACCGCTAAAGTTTCGGCGAATCCGTCCGACATGGCGCCGCTGCTCGCAGCCCTGGATGCGGTGAACGGGAGGGGCGTCGTGCTGGACGCAGGGGAGGCGGGCGCCTTGAATGGGATGCTCGCGAAGGCATCGGGCCTTCCCGCTCGGTTCAAGCTCAGTTCAATGTTTCCAGCGTGAAGTAGAACGTGGCGCCTTGCCCGGCCGCGCTTTCTGCCCAGATCTGGCCGCCGTGGCGGCTGATGATGCGGCGGACCGTGGCGAGCCCCACGCCGGTGCCGGGGAAGTCGCTCGCGCGGTGGAAGCGCTGGAAGGCGCCAAAGATGCGTTCGGCGTTTTTCGCGTCAAAGCCCGCGCCGTTGTCGCGCACGAAATACACCGTCTGTTCGCCGCGGGGGAAGCTGCCGAACTGTATCTGCGCGTCGGGCTGCTTGCCCGTGAATTTCCAGGCGTTGCCGAGCAGGTTGTCGAGCGCGATGCGCATCAGGCCGGCGTCGCATTCGGCGTGGAGGCTTTCGGGTAGGTCAACCTTGACCGTTCGCGTGGGATGGTCGCAGCGCAGTTGTGCCACCACGTCACGGGCGAGGGCGGCAAGGTCCACGCGGGTCTTGTGCAGCCCGCTCTGGTTGATGCGGGCCAATTGCAATAGGTCGGCGATCAAGCCGTCCATGTGGCGCGTGGTGTCAAGGATGTGCTGCAGGTGGCTGGCGGCCGTTTCGTCCCGCCAGCCGGCGAGCCGCGACCCCAGCAATTCCGCAAAGCCCGCGATCTGGCGCAGCGGCGCGCGCAGGTCGTGCGAGACCGAATACGAAAAGGCCTCGAGTTCTTCATTGATGACGCGCAGCTGCTGCGTGCGCTCGGCCACGCGTTTCTCGAGTTCGCCCTGGATGCGCCGCGCCGCTTCTTGTTGCTCCATGTGCTGCGTGACGTCGCGCGCGTAGCCCGAGACGGCCACGGCTTCGCCTTCCTCGTTGTACAGGCAATTCATGTGGACTTCGAACCAGCGGGGCTCGCCATTCACCGTCCAGATTTGCTCGAAGCGCCGGCGCGACTTGGACTCCAGCATTTGCTGGTGGCGGACCCGGTAAATGCGGGCAAGCGAAGCGGGCATCACGTCTTCCATGGGCTTGCCGAGGCAATGTTCGGCCGAAGTGTCCAGCAGCCGGGCGTAGGTCTGGGACACATAGCGGTAGCGGCCTTCGCGGTCTACGACCCACACCGCGGCCGGCAGCGACTCCAGGGCGGCTTGGAGAAGGTCGCGGTCTTTGTCGCCGAGGGCTGCGCCATGTTGCAAGAAGGGAATCGCGTTTTGCATCGGTGTGTGCAAGTCAATCCAGTCCGTGGTGTAAGAAAAATTCTTACATGTGGAGGGGGCTTAGGTAGACGTGAAATCCAGCCCGCTTCCGACCTGGCCGTCGTTACGGTTGTCGGATAATTTACATATTGAAGCAATGCAACCGAACTCCGCACCAAATTTGGTCGGGTTATCAGTGTTGTTTTCGCCCTCAGGGGCGCTTCCTAAAGGAATCACGATGAGTCAAGTGTGCGACGAGGTCGAAGCGGCGCTGCCGGCCTCGAAAGCCGAGCATTCTCCCATGTCTCGATTGAGCGAGGAAATCCGCGACGCGAACCTGACTTATTTGATGCTTGCCCAGCAAATGCTGCGCGTGGACCGCAGCGAAGCCTTGTATCGCCTGGGCATTTCCGCCGAGGTGGCCGACATTTTACTCTCGCTTACCACGGCACAGCTCCTCAAGATTGCCAGCTCGGGCATGTTGCTGGCGCGCTTCCGCTTCGACGACACGCTCATCTGGAACCTGCTTGCCTCTCCCAAGCGCGATGATCCCTCGCCTCGCATCCATGCTGCCATCCTGATGGCGGGCCAAACGGCGGCCAAGGCCGCGGCCTGATTTGCCGGGTTCCTATCGTGGGTGGTTTGCATCGGGGGCCCTATGGCTCGCGCTAAGAGCGTGTTGTCTGAAGCCCGGCAGATCGAGATCGCATCCGAGTTGATCCGGCTGGGCGCACGCCTGCAGGTGCTGGAGGCGGAAGTGCAGTTGTCGCGCGAGCGGCTGCTGCGCCTGTACCGGGAGATCCAGGGCAAATCGCCTCCCAAGGGCATGCTGCCGTTTTCCACGGATTGGTTCATGACCTGGCAGCCGAACATTCATTCGTCGTTGTTCATGAACATTCATCGCCACCAAGTGAGCATGGGCGACGCCCCGGTCGAGGCGCTGATCCGCGCCTATCGGCTGTACCGGGAGCAGGTGGGGCAGTTCGGCATGCCCGAGGTGCTTTCCATCACCCGGGCCTGGCGCCTGACGCGCTTTTTCGATGCGGGCATGTTGGGCATGGCGGCCTGTACCACCTGTGGCGGCGAATTCGTCACCCATACCTACGAGCTGACGCGGCGGTACGTGTGCGGGCTGTGCAACATGCCTTCACGCGCGGGCAAGACCCGCCGTGCGGCCCGGGATGCCACGGGCATCCAAGCCGAAGCGGGTTGAGCGCGGCGCGCGTTCCCGCCTCAAGTTTTTCCCGCAGCGGCCGAAAACCCGTTCATGGCTGCGCGCAATGTGCGCGGAGCCGAAATGCCCCAAGCAGGAGCATTCCCGGAGGTCCGGCCCGTCGCCGTCCGGCAAGGCGCCAGCGATGCTGCTGGGCACGGCGAGCCAGGCCCGCCGGTCTGCGCGCCTGACGCCACGGGAGTGGCTTCGGCTTGGGGTGGGACTCTATATGCTCGTCATCATTGGCTACATCATCGTTGTCGCGTCGGTGCTGGGCGGTTATGCCATGCACGGCGGTTCGCTGGGCGCGCTGTTCCAGCCGTTCGAACTCGTAATCATCGCCGGGGCGGCCTTCGGCGCCTTCGTGTGCGGCAATTCCACCAAGGTGCTCAAGGCCACGTTCAAGGCCCTGCCTACCACGTTGCGCGGCTCGCGCTTCACCAAGCAGCGCTACCTGGACCTGCTCGCACTGCTGTACGAAATCCTCAACCGCGTGCGGCGCGAGGGGCTGATGTCCATCGAGGCAGACGTCGAAGAGCCGCACGACAGCCCCCTGTTCCAGAAATATCCGGCGCTGCTGGCCGATGCGCAGCTGGTGGAGTTCGTTACCGACTACCTGCGCCTCATGGTCAGCGGCAACCTGAACCCGCTCGAACTCGAAGCGCTCATGGACCAGGAAATCGATACCCACCACCAGGAAGCCAGCGTGCCCGCGCAGGCCGTCCAGCGCGTGGCCGACGGGCTGCCCGCCTTCGGCATCGTCGCGGCAGTGATGGGCGTGGTCAACGTGATGGGCTCGGTGGGCGATCCGCCCGCGGTGCTGGGCGCCAAGATTGGGGCTGCGCTGGTGGGCACCTTCGTCGGCATCCTGCTCGCCTACGGCATCGTGGGCCCGTTGGCCTCGGTGCTGGAGCAGAAAGTGAGCGAGAGCTGCAAACAGCTCGAATGCGTCAAGGTCGCGCTGCTGGCCAGCCTGAACGGCTACGCGCCGGCGCTGGCGGTGGAGTTCGGCCGCAAGGTGCTGTTCTCCACCGAGCGCCCGAGCTTCGGCGAGCTCGAAGACACGGTGCGGGGCAGGTCCGCGGCCTGAGCGCGCGGCATAGGGTCGAGTCATGGCACCACGCAAGGAAGGCATCGCTCCCATCGTCGTCCGGCGCCCGCGCCGCTCGCGGCAGCGCGCGCACGGCACCGGCATGTGGAAGATCGCTTATGCCGATTTCGTCACGGCCATGATGGCCTTTTTCCTGCTGATGTGGCTGCTGACCACCGCGGCGCAGGCCGACCTGGACGGCATTTCCGAATATTTCCGCACCCCGCTGCGCGTAGCCGTGACTGCGGGCAGCGTGGCCGGCGATCCGGTCAGCGTGCTGCAGGGCGGGCAACACGTGAGCCCGCGCATCACGCCGCAGCGGCGCGCCAGCGACGAAGAGCTGGAGGCCCGCGAGCGCCGCAAGCTCGAGGCGCTGAAGTCGGAGCTGGAAAGCCTGATCTTCACCCAGCCCACGCTCAAGCAGTTCAAGAACCAGATCCTGCTCGACTTCACCGACGAAGGCCTGCGCATCCAGATCGTGGATGAGCAGAACCGGCCCATGTTCGACAGCGGCAAGACCGTGCTCAAGGATTACAGCCGCGCCATCCTGGACGAGCTCGCGCGCGTGCTCAACGGGGTGGAGAACAAGATCTCGATCTCCGGGCATACCGATTCGACGCCGTACGCCGGCGGCGACGCCGGCTACAGCAATTGGGAGCTCTCGGCCGATCGCGCCAATGCCGCGCGCCGGGAAATGCTCAATGCCGGCATGAAGCCGGACAAGGCCTTGCGCGTCGTGGGGCTCGCGGATTCCGTGCCGTTCAATCGCGACGACCTGCGCGCGCCGGAGAACCGGCGCATCAGCATCGTGGTGCTGAACAAGCGCAGCGAAGAATTTCTCAAGAAAGGCGGCGTGTATGTCGATGTACCCGCCGTTCCGGGACACCTGAGCGGCGATGCGCTGCGGGTGTCAGCGCTCGAATCGCAGTGAACTTCGGGGCCGGCATCGTCCGGCTGGTATGGAGGACTTTATGGGTGCCGGTGACAATCGGTTGATGGAAATGGTGGACGAGAAGGCCCGGCTGGCCGGCTCCAACAAGATGGAGCTGCTGCTGTTTTCGCTCGGCGGCAGCGAGGTCTTCGGCATCAACGTGTTCAAGGTGCGCGAGGTGTGCGAGCTCATACCCATCACGCGGACGCCCAATGTGCCGCGGGGCGTGGAGGGCATCATCTCGCTGCGCGGGGCGATCCTGCCCGTGATCGACTTGGCAACCACCATCAACATGAAGACCGACGCGCCGCGCACCAAGCTGCTGATCACCGAGTTCTCGAGCCACACGCAGGCCTTCCTGGTCGCCGATGTCGACCGCATCGTGCGCATCGACTGGGACAAGGTGAAGTCGCCACAGTCCATGCCTTCGTCCAACACGTCCTTCATGACGGCGCTGACGGAACTGCCCGACGGCAAGCTGGTGTCCATCCTCGACGTCGAGCAGATCCTGGCCTCGGTGATCGGCGAGGACAAGATTCCGCCCGAGATCCAGCAGGTCGATCCGGACATCAAGGCCAACGTGTTCTTTGCCGATGATTCCGCGCTCGCGCGCAAGAAGATCACGGAAGTGCTGGACCGCATGGGCCTGCCGCACCAGCATGCGACCAATGGCGCGGAGGCCTGGCAGAAGCTGCAGGGCATCGCTGCGCGGGCCGAGGCCGAGAAGCTGCCGGTCGAACTGATGTTGGGGCTGATCCTGGTCGATGCCGAGATGCCGGAGATGGACGGCTACGTGCTGACCCGGCACATTAAGGCTGACCCACGTTTCAGCAAGATACCGGTCGTGATGCATTCGTCGCTGTCGTCGGTTGCAAACAAGAAGCTCGGACAACAGGTGGGAGTCGATGCCTATGTCGCGAAATTCCACCCCTCGGAACTGGCTAGTATGATCGCCGCTCAACTTACCCATATCAAGGCCAGAAAGGGAGCAAATGAAGCCTGACGATTTGAAGTTCCTTATCGTCGACGATTTCTCGACCATGCGGCGGATCATCCGCAACCTGCTGAAGGAACTTGGTTACAACAACGCCGACGAGGCCGAGGACGGCCAGGTCGCGCTCAGCAAGCTGCGCAGCGGCCTGTTCAACTTCGTGGTCAGCGACATCAACATGCCCAACATGAACGGTTTCGAGCTGCTGCGCGAAATCCGCGCCGACGCCCAGCTCAAGAAGCTGCCGGTGCTGCTGGTGACCGCCGAGGCGAAGAAGGAAGACATCGTGCTGGCGGCGCAGATCGGCGCCAACGGCTACATCGTCAAGCCCTTCACCAAGGCGACGCTGGAAGAAAAGCTGACCAAGATCATCCAGAAAATGAGCGGGAGCACGTAATGGCCCATACCGGCGATACCGAAGACCTCGAAGCGCTGTTCGATCAGATCTCCTCCGAGACGCTGGCGCGTATCAACGCTGCCCCGGATGCCGAGATCGCGCCGGCGTCGCCGGAAGCGGCGTGCGCCGGCGAAGAGAAGAAGGAATCGCCCGAGTTCTACCAACGCGTGGGCATGCTCACGCGCCAGCTGCACGATGCGCTGCGCGAGCTCGGCTACCACCAGAAAGTCGAGATGGCCGTGCAGTCGTTGCCCGACACGCGCCAGCGGCTCGACTACATCGCGCGGCTGACCGGGCAGGCGGCCGAGCGCGCGCTGTCCAACGTCGAGAAAGGCCAGGCCATCCAGGAAGCCGTCGAGCGCGAGGGTGCGCGGCTCAGCACCCGGTGGCAGCAGCTCTACGCCTGCGAGCTGGGCGTGGAGGAATTCAAGCAGGTCGCCGCCGATACCAACGCTTTCCTGCAGCGCGCGCAGGAAGATGCGCGCGCCACGCAGGCTTTGCTCACCGACATCATGATGGCCCAAGACTTCCACGACTTGACGGGGCAGGTGATTCAGAAGGTCGTCAAGCTGGCGCAGGACTTCGAAAATGAGCTGGTCAAGCTGCTGATCGAAAGCACGCCGCCCGAGAAGCGGAGCGCGGCGCATTCCGAGTGGATGAACGGGCCGGTCATCGATCCCACCAGCCGGGACGACGTGGTGACCAGTCAGGCGCAGGTCGACGACTTGCTCGAGAGTCTGGGTTTTTGAGCGGGAATAACGAGTGTCTGCCTTTTCCGACATGCAGGATCTGCTGGCCGACTTCCTGACCGAGGCGGCGGATCTCCTCGACGACGTCGACATCGGCCTGGTGGAGTTGGAGCAGCGCCCCCACGACACCGGCCTGCTGAACCAGGTCTTCCGCGGGTTCCACACCGTCAAGGGGGGCGCGGGATTCCTCGAGGCGACGCCGCTCGTGGAACTGTGCCATCGCGGCGAGAACCTGCTGGACCAGCTTCGCAGCGGCGCCCTGCGCGTCACGCCCGAGATCATGGACGTGATCCTTGCAGCGACCGGCGAAGTGCGCCGCATGTTCGCGGAGATGGAGCGCGGCGCGATGCCGGAGCCGGCACCCGAAGCCTTGCTGCGGGCCTTGGAGGCGGCGGCCAAGGGCGAATCCTTCGACGCGCGGAGCCTGCGCGGCACCGAGGCGGGCCGCGGGCAAGAGGGGACCGCGGAAGTCGAAACGGCGGCACCCGCCAAGCCGCAGCCGCCGGGGCAGGCCGCCGGCGAGCCCGATTGGCTGGGCTATTACCGCGCGGCGTTCGGCGAGCCGCCCGGCTCATCCAGCGCCACCACCGCCCCGGCGCAGGAACAGGCGCAGGCACCACGGGAAAGCGGGGCTCCGGCTTCCAAGCCGTATCGGCCCGAAATGTTGTCGCCGTCCGGCGGCGCGCAGGGCGCAGCGGCCAAGGACTCCACCATACGCGTGGATACCGCGCGCTTCGACCAGATCCTGAATCTTTCGGGCGAAATCGGCCTGACCAAGAACCGCCTCTCGTGCCTGCGCGATACGCTCCTGGGCGGCCGCCGCGACGAGGCCGTGGCCGAGACGCTGGATGCGGTGTTCAGCCAGCTCGACACCCTGGTCTCGGACCTTCAATCGGCCGTCATGATGGCGCGCATGCAGCCGGTGGGCCGCGTGTTCCAGAAGTACTCGCGGCTGGCGCGTGACCTCGCGCGGCAGCTCGGCAAGGACGTCGAGCTCATCATCACGGGCGGCGAGACCGAGGTCGACAAGACCATTCTCGACGAGCTCAACGACCCGCTGGTGCACCTGATCCGCAACGCAGTGGACCACGGCATCGAAACCATGGCCGAACGCCGCTCGGTGGGCAAGCCGGCGCGCGGCACCGTGCATTTGTCCGCGCGCCAGACGGGCGATTCCATCGTGGTCGAGGTCTCGGACGACGGCCGCGGCATGGATCCGGAAGTCATACGGCGCAAGGCGGTGGAAAAGGGCGTCATCGGTGCCGAGGAGGCGGCCGTCCTGGACCACGCGCATTGCCTGCAGCTGATTTTCCTGCCGGGCTTTTCGACCCGCAGCGAAGTCAGCGACCTTTCCGGCCGCGGCGTGGGCATGGACGTCGTCAAGACCAATATCGAGAAGCTCAAGGGGCAGATCGACATCCATTCTTCGCCGGGCATGGGCTCGCGCATCGTGATTTCGCTACCGCTCACGCTGGCCATCCTGCCCGTGCTGATGCTCAAGCTGCTCGACCAGCCTTATGCGATCCCGCTGTCGGTGGTGCGCGAGATCATTCCGCTGCGCCAGGAAGACATTCACCAGGTCGGCCATGGCCAGGCGCTCTCCCTGCGCGGCGAAGTCCTGCCCGTGTTCGACCTCGCGGCCCTGCTCGGGCGCGAGCGGGAGCAGCCGCCTTCGCTGGCGGTGGTGCTGGCGCACGGCGAGCGCCAGCTCGTGCTGGGCGTGGACGGCTTCATCGGCCAGGACGAAGTCATGATCAAGCCGCTCGAAGGCATCCATCCGCGCGGCGTGGCCGGTGCCACCCTGTCGGGCGACGGCACGCTGGTGCTGGTGCTGGAGATGAAGCAGCTGCTCGAGGGCGTGTTCTGACCGGACGCACGGGTCCTGGCCTCGCTCTCATCTAGATAGCCTAGTTTTCCGGCCTCTGTTCGGGGCTTTGGGATGCGCGCCTTTCGCGAATAATCCCTTAGCCGTGGTGGCGAGGCGGCTGGCGCTCGCCCGCAACTCCGGTATCCGCCAGGCGCAGCTTGGGCCCGGCGTTCGTCGATACCCCGGAAAACCGTGTCAGATAACCAGGAAAGCGGTCAGGAAAAGACCCTGGCGCCATCCCAGCGGCGGCTGGACCAGGCGCGCGAAGAAGGGCGGGTCGCGCGTTCGCGCGACCTGTCCGGTGCCATGGCGACCTTCGCCTGCGTCGCGGCGTTGATGTTGGCCGGGGCCGGGATCGTCGACCGCGCCATGGGCTGGATGCGCGCCGCGTTCTCGACCGCGGCCGCGAGCGCCGCGGCGTCTGGCGACGAAGCCGTGCTGTTCCCCTCCCTGATGGATGCGCTGGGCGATGCCCTGCTTGCCATATCGCCCGTGCTGGCGGCGGGGATGGCGGCGGGGGTGCTGGGGTCGGTGGGGCTCGGCGGCCTGGTCCTTTCGGGCAAGGCGGTCACGCCGGACTTCGGCAGGCTTTCTCCATTGAAGGGATTCGGGCGCATGTTTTCGGTCACCGGCCTGGCCGAGCTCGGCAAGGCGCTGCTGAAGGTGGCGGTGCTGGGAGGCGTGGCGGGCCTGCTCGTGTGGCACGGCGTGCACGGCTGGCTGTCCCTGGCGCTGCCCTCGGTGCCGCGCGCCCTGTCCCAGCTCGCCGGGATGCTGTCCAACCACGCGCTGGCCCTGGCCGGCGCGCTGTTCGTCATCGCGGCCGCCGACGTGCCCCTGCAATGGTGGCAGCACCACAAGAACCTGCGCATGACGCTGCAGGAAGCCAAGCAGGAAAACAAGGAAACCGAAGGCGATCCGCACGTCAAAGGGCGGATACGGCAACTGCAGCGCGACCGGGCACGCGCGCGGATGATGCAGGCGGTGCCGACTGCCGACGTGGTCGTGACCAACCCTTCGCACTACGCGGTCGCCCTGAAGTACGAGGAAGGGCGGATGAGTGCGCCTCGCGTGGTGGCCAAGGGCACGGACGCCGTCGCGGCCCGCATCCGCGAGATCGCGCGCGAGCACCGGGTGGCCGTGGTGGAGAGCCCGAAGCTGGCCCGCGCCTTGTATCGTCATGCCGAAGTGGACCAGGAAGTGCCAGTGGCCCTGTACCGCGCCGTGGCCCAGGTGCTGGCCTACGTCTATCAGCTGCGCGACTATGTCTCCGGGCCGCTGCCCGAGCTCAAGCCGGTGGAGGTACCGGCCGGCTGGGACCCGCTCGATGAGGCCCCGCTCCGCAAGGGAGGCCGTGCATGATCGGTCGCAGCCTGAAGGTCGGCGGGCTGGAGTTCAACGCATCGCAGCTGCGCGAGCTCGGCATGCCCGCCTTCATCCTGCTGGTGCTGGGCATGATGCTGCTGCCCCTGCCGCCGCTGGTGCTGGACCTGCTGTTCACCTTCAACATCGCGGTGTCGCTGCTGGTGCTGATGGTGTCCGTCTATACCAGGCGGCCGCTGGATTTCGCGGTGTTTCCCAGCGTGATCCTGGTGACGACGCTGCTGCGGCTTTCGCTCAACGTCGCCTCGACGCGCGTCGTGCTGCTCAACGGCCACGCCGGGCCGGATGCCGCGGGCAAGGTCATCGAGGCCTTCGGCCAGTTCCTCGTGGGCGGAAATTTCGCCGTGGGCGTGGTGGTGTTCCTGGTGCTGGTCATCATCAACTTCGTCGTCATCACCAAGGGCGCGGGCCGCATCGCGGAAGTGTCGGCGCGCTTCACGCTCGATGCCATGCCCGGCAAGCAGATGGCCATCGACGCCGACCTGAACGCGGGCCTGATCGACGAAGCCACCGCGCGCAAGCGCCGCGCCGACGTGGCGCAGGAAGCCGATTTCTACGGCGCGATGGACGGCGCCTCCAAGTTCGTGCGCGGCGATGCCATCGCCGGCATCCTGATTCTTTTCGTCAATATCATCGGCGGCCTGTTGATCGGCGTGGGGCAGCACGGGCTCAGTTTCTCCGAAGCAGGGCGCGCGTATGTCCTGCTCTCCATCGGGGACGGCCTGGTGGCCCAGGTTCCAGCGCTCCTGGTGTCCATCGCCGCCGGCCTGATCGTGTCCCGGGTCGGCGAGGGTGAGGACATCGGCACCGAAGTCGGCAAACAGCTGCTCGGCACGCCGCAGGCCGTGGGGCTGTCGGCGGGGATCGTCGGCATGCTGGGGTTGGTGCCGGGTATGCCCAATTTCTCGTTCCTCGTCCTGGCCACCGGGCTCGGCGCGTTGTCTTGGCATCTGGCGCGTCGCCGCAAGCAGCAGGCGCAGCGCGAAGCCGCGCCCGCGGCCCCGGCCGGGCCGGTCGAGCCACAAGAGGCCAGCTGGGAAGACGTCACGCCCGTCGATACGGTGGGGCTGGAGGTGGGCTACCGGCTGATTCCGCTGGTGGACAAGACCGGCGACGGCGACCTGCTCAAGCGCATCAAGGCGCTGCGCAAGAAGTTCGCGCAAGACGTGGGTTTCCTGCCGGCGGCGGTGCACATCCGCGACAACCTCGAGCTGCGGCCCGGCGGTTACCGCATCACGCTCAAGGGCGTGGCCATCGGCGAGGGCGAAGTGCAGACCGGCGGATTCCTCGCCATCAACCCCGGCCGCGTCACGCGCGAGGTGCCGGGCACGCCCACCCGCGACCCGGCCTTCGGCCTGCCGGCGATGTGGATCGACGCCGCGACCCGCGAAGCGGCGCAGGCAGCGGGCTATACGGTGGTCGACGTCGGCACCGTCATCGCCACGCACCTGTCGCACCTGTTGCACAGCCATGCGGCCGATCTCTTGGGCCGCGCGGAACTGCAGGCGCTGTGCGATCACTTCTCTCGCAGCGCGCCCAAGCTGCTCGAAGACCTGGTGCCCAAGCTGATCTCCATGGCGACGCTGCAGCGCGTGCTGCAATCTCTGCTCGACGAAGGCGTCCACATACGCGACATGGGCACCATCGTCGAAACCTTGTCCGAGCACGCCGTCCACACCCAGGATCCTGTGGAGCTGGTCGGTGCCGTGCGCGTGGCACTGGGACGCGCCATCACGCAGAACATCTTCGGCGCCCATGGCGAGATCGACGTGTTGGCGCTGGATCCCGAACTCGAGCGCATCTTGCGCACCATCAGCCCGAAGGCGGGCGAGATCGGCGCGATCGAGCCCGGGCTCGCCGAACGCCTCCTGCACGAGGCAGCGGCGGCGGTCGAGAAGATGGATGCGGTGGGCAAGCCCGCCGCGCTGCTGGTGCCGGATCAGTTGCGGCTTGCCCTGGCGCGGTTCTTCCGGCGTTCCGTGCCGCGCCTGAAGGTCCTGGCACATTCCGAAATTCCCGAATCTCGTCTCATCCGCGTCGCGATGACGCTGGGAGGACGTTGAGCATGTCCCCTTTCATTCGCCTGCAGGGATTGACCCCATGAAGTTCCGCAAATTCATCGCTGCCACCACGCGGGATTGCCTGCGCATGATGCGCGAAGCGCTGGGGGCGGATGCCTTGATCGTCTCCACCCGCCGTACGAGCGCCGGCGTGGAAGTGGTCGGCATACGCGCCCAGGACATGCCGCTCGCCGAGGATCCCGCCGTTGATGCCGGCACGCCCGCGGCATCCGCGCCCGCGCAGGAGCAGCCGGCCCCGGCCGCAGCCACCGCGCCGGCCTTGTGGGACGATATGGAAGAAGAGTCCGTGCGCCTGTCGCCGGCGGCCCGCGTGCTGGCCCAGCATGAGGAAAAAGAGCACGCGTCCCGCCCTGCGGTGCCGCCATCCCCGACGGCGGAAGCGGTGCCCTTGGCCAGTTGGCCGCGCGTCGATGCGGCCGAGATTCCGCACCTGGTGCGCGGCAGCGGCGAGTTTGCCGACCAGGCGCATGCCATGGCAGTGGCGGCGGCCGAGCGCGAGACCGCCAAGCCGGTGCTGCGTCTCGGGGCGCCACGCGGGGAGGCGGAGAAGCGCGCGCCGCACCGGAGCGGGCCAAAGCCTTCGGGCGTGCAGGTGGCGCATCGCGCCGCCGCACCGTCGCGGCTCGATGAACAGGACCGCGAAGAGCTGGCCAGCCGCGTGGCCGAACCCATCGTCAGCGAAATGCGCTCGATGCGCGACTGGCTGGCTCACCAAATGGATGCCATGGCGTGGCGCGACAGTGCGCAGCGCCAACCGCTGCGGCGCGAAATATGGCGCCGCATGGTCGATTGCGGATTCACCCCGGAGCTCGCCCGCTCCGTGGCCACCCATTTGCCGGCCTCCCATGCGCCGGAAGAGGGCGAGCGTTGGCTGGCCGAGGTCCTGGTGCGCAATCTTGCATGCGTCGATGCGCAGGCCAACATCGTGGAGCAGGGTGGGCGCTATGCCATCGTCGGGCCAACCGGCGTGGGCAAGACCACCACCGCGGCTAAGATCGCCGCCCATTGCGTCGTCAAGTACGGCGCCGGGTCGCTGGGCCTGATCTCGACCGACCAGCAGCGCATCGGGGCGGTGGACCAGCTCCGTACCTTTGGCCGCATGCTCGGCGTGGAGGTTTACGTTGCGCGCGGCGGCAGCGAGCTGGAAGTACTCTTGGGCAGTATGGCCGACCGCCGGCTCGTTCTCATCGATACCGCGGGCGTGAGCCAGCGCGACGCGCAGATCGGCGAGCACCTGCGCGTGCTAGACGCCGAAGGCGTGCAACGCCTGCTGGTGGTTCCGGGCGGCTCCCATGCCGAACAGGCCGAGGACATCGTGCGGGCCTATTCGGCCGGTGGGCTGGCGGGCATGATCGTCTCCAAGCTGGACGAAGCGGTGCGCCTGGGCGGTGTGCTGGACGCGGCGATCCGCCACCGGGTGCCGCTGCACTACATGACCAACGGGCAGTGCGTGCCCGAAGACATCCACGCGGCCAATGCGCGCCTGCTCGTGCATCGTGCCCTGCGGGCGCGCAACGCCCGGGTGTTCGCGCTGGAAGCGGAAGAGCTCGAATGGGCGATGGCGGCGCCCGCGCCAGCATGGCAGCCCTCTGCGCCATCGCAGACCGCAGCGGCCTAATTCATGACGCATCGCATCCCCACCGACGAATTTTTGCGGCGAGAAACGAATGTATACGCGTGAAGGAACCCTGGCGCGCGAGATGAACATCGAGCAGTACGTGCCGCTGGTCAGGCGCATGGCGCATCACATGGTGGCGCGCCTGCCCGCGAGCGTGCAGATCGAAGACCTGATGCAGGCCGGGATGCTGGGGCTGCTCGATGCCCTCGGACGCTTCGAGGAAGGGCTGGGGGCGCAGTTCGAAACGTACGCAACGCAGCGCATACGCGGCGCCATGCTGGATGAACTGCGCCGGGGCGACTGGCTGCCGCGCGGCGTGCGCCAGGTCCAGCGCAAGATCGAAGCCGCGATGCATCGCTGCGAACACCAGCTGGGCCGCGCGCCGACGGATGCCGAGATGGCTGCGGCCATGGAAGTGAGCCTGGCCGAATACCAGCAGATGCTGGCCGAGGCACGCGGCGTGCAGCTGTACTACTACGAAGACTTCGACGGCGACCACGACGCGGACGGCTATCTCGAGCGGCATGTACCGGTCGACGACAGCAGCGATCCGCACCTTCGCCTGTCCGACCAGCGCTTCCGCGAAGCCGTCGTACAGGGCATCGAGCGCCTGCCCGAGCGCGAAAAGCTCGTCATGGGCATGTATTACGAGCAGGAGATGAACTTCAAGGAAATCGCGGCGGTGCTGGGCGTGACCGAGTCGCGCATATGCCAGCTCCATTCGCAGGCCGTTTCGCGCCTGCGCACGCGGTTGAAGGATTGGAGTCGCTAGCCGTGCCCAAGCCTAGCGGGAGAGCTGGCCGCTGCTCGAATAGGAAAGCTCGGCACCGCTGAGCTGGGCCAGGGCGGCCAGCCGCGCCGAGGCGGCGGCGGTGTTGAGGGTGGAGAGCTCCGCTGCGATCTTGATCGGTTCAAGGATGGCCGCGAGCCGCGCCTGCCAGCCCTCGCGCACGTGGGGCTCCGCAGCCTGCAGGGAGGGAAGGGCATGGGGGAGGGCGCGCTGCACCTCCAGTATTCGTAGGCTCAAGGCCTGGGTGGCTTGGTCGATGCGGTTCGTGTCGTGGCCCGTGACGGCCTCGCTCAGCGCCTGGGCGGCAAAGGCGCAGCGGTCCACGACGGCGGAGAATTCCTCGAGCCTCATGCCTTGTGTGCGAGGGCGCGTTCGATTTCCAAGAGGCGGTCGGCCACGGCTTCGGCGTTGACGGTGAATTCGCCGTTGCGTATGGCCTGCTTGATGCGTTCGACCTGCTCCGCATTGAAAGGGACTTCACCCGCGCCGGGCTGGCCGGTGGCCAGCTGCGAGAGCTGGACCAGGGATTCCGCCGGGCCGGAGGCCGCGGGCTGGGCGGGCACGGCGTGACGGGCTTCCGCGGCCGCAGCAGGGCGCGAAACCTTGACCGATTCGGGACCCTTAGGGGTGATCTTCACGATGATGTTCCATCCGGTTGCCGTTGCAGACAGGCGCACCTGTCTTGGGCGATAAGCCCTTATCGGCGCATTCGGGGGAAAACTTTAGCACCGGGGCCGTGCGGCACCGAAGGCGGACGCAACAGAATGTAAGCGGGATGGGGTTAGAGATTGACCTCGATCTCGCGGTCTTCCCGCAGGATGCCTGCTACCGTGCGCCCGGTGTCGAGCTGGACCCGGGCAGGCTGGCCGGGCCGGGCGGCATGGAGCATTTTGCCGGAAGCCTTGATGGTGAACCCGACCCCGCTCAGCACGACCTGCACCGGGTCGCCAGGCCCGAGCTGCGAGCGCGACTGCAGGGCCGCGGGCGGAATGGGCTCGCCTGCCTTGAGGGGGCGGGTCGTCGTCGCGCCTTCCAGTTGAAGCGGGTCGGTCATCACGCCGCGCGGCCAGGCGGCGATGTTCACTTCCGCGAGTGACCAGTCGTTTTCGCGCAAGACGGTGCCCGCGGGCAGCGGCCGGTTGGGAACCGGTACCGGTACGTATACCGAGACTTCGGCGGGAATGCGCACTTGCCAGGGTTGTTGCGCGCAGCGCATGCCAATGGCGGTCTTGCCCAGGGGCCGGCCGCCGGGCGGGAGGAAGACCTGGGGTGAGCACGGCGCTTGGGCAAGCCGTTCGGCCGCCTGTCCGGATATCTGGATGTCGATGCGCCCGCCCAGGGCGCCGGCGGCGGAGGCGGCACGCGCTTCGAGCAGCTTGCGTCCCCGTTCGATGAGCTCGGGCGCAGTGCCCGGTTCAGCCCACGCCGGCGAGGCGCCGATCGAGGTCAGGACGAGGGCGAGGGCCGCGGCGCAGCCGGAGCGTTTCATGGAATGGCAGCCTTTTTCCTAAGCAAAGGGGCGGTGGAGGAAAACTCTAGCGCGCGTGGACGGGAAGGAAGGGAAAAACAAGAACGGAAAAGGTGGCTTACTCCCGCTTTCCCCGTGACGGGGAACGCGAATAATGGCCAGACCTGCGAAAGGTTTTACCGCCTCACGCGTGTACAGGAGGTCATGTGATCAGCCGCATCGGCGAAGAACTGATGTTCAACGCGCAAGCCCTGACGCTGCGCGCCCAGCGCCAGGAGGTTTTGGCGTCCAACCTGGCCAATGCCGAGACGCCCAATTACAAGGCGCGGGATTTCGATTTCGGCGCTGCGCTGCGCGCGGCGACCGGCACGCCCGAGCCGGACGCTTCGCTCGCGCCCTTGCGCATGGCCACGACCAACGCCCGCCACCTTCGGGGCGAGGCCAGCGCCGGCTTGCCCGTGGCGCTCCAATACCGCGCGCCCGCCCAGGCATCCATCGACGGCAACACCGTCGATCCCGACCTGGAGCGTACGCGTTTCGCCGACAACGCGCTGCGCTATGACGCGGCGCTGCGCATGCTGAACGGGCAGATCCAGACCCTCCAGCGCGCCATCCAGAACAATTGAGATCGAGCGAGGCTGTCGCAACATGTCCATGAACAAAGCTTTCGAGATCGCCGGCACGGCGCTCGTCGCCAACAGCCAGCGCCTGAACGCCGTGGCGAGCAACCTGGCCAATGCCGAAAGCGTGAGCGGCCCCGATGGCGAGGTGTACCGCGCCCGCAAGGTCGTATTCGAGTCTTACCTCGTCCCGGGTGGCACGGACGGCGCCAGGGGCGTGCGCGTGCGCGAGGTCGCGACCGACCCGTCGCCTCCCAAGCGCATCTATGACCCCCGGCACCCCATGGCTGATGCAGAAGGCTACGTCAGCATGCCCAACGTGGAGGTCGTGGACGAGATGGTGGACATGATCGCCGCCTCGCGCGCCTATCAAACCAACGTCGAGGTCATGAACACGGCGAAGACCTTGATGCAGAAAACCCTGACCCTCGGCAGTTAAGGAATCGCCATGGCCGTATCCAGCATTACCGGCAGCAACCTCGCCACATCCGGCAATTCGCTCAGCGCAACGTCCGCCGAAGAGCTGTCGAACCGCTTCCTCACCATGCTGACTGCGCAGATGCGCAATCAGGACCCGCTCAATCCGCTGGACAACGCCGAACTGACCTCGCAGCTCGCGCAGATCAGCACCGTCTCCGGCATCAGCCAGCTCAATACCACCATGCAGTGGCTGGGCTACAGCCTGGGCAGCCTCCAGGCCACGCAGGCCGCTACGCTCATTGGGCGCAAGGTCATGCTCTCGGGCGATGACCTCACCCTCGCGGACGGCAAGGCCGAGGGTGGCTACGTGCTCAGCATTCCGGTGGAGAAAGCCGAGCTCGTCATCAAGAACGCCGATGGCGTCGAGGTCGCGCGTCGCAGCCTGGACAAAGTCGACGCAGGCGTGCACCGGTTCACCTGGGACGGCAAGGACGGCAAGGGCAATACGCTGCCCGACGGGGAATACAAGTTCGAGGTCCAGGTGGGCGAAGGCGCGCAGGTCGGCGCGGCGCCGCCGCTCACTGTGTCCGAGATCACCTCGGTGCGCCCCTCGGCGGGCGCCACCACCGTCGTCGACGCCAAGGGCAACGTCGTCAACCTGTCGGACGTCTACCAGATCTGGTAGCGGCGCGACCGCCCACGCTTCATTTTCCGGATACAGCATCACACAGCAAGGAACCCGTCATGAGTTTCCAGCAGGCACTGAGCGGCCTGAATGCCGCCAGCAAAAATCTCGACGTGATCGGCAACAACGTCGCCAACGCCAATACCGTGGGTTTCAAGGCGTCGCGCGCGGAGTTCGCCGACGTGTACGCGTCCACGGTGATGGGGACTTTCTCCAACAACATAGGCATAGGCACCAAGCTCAACGCCGTCTCGCAGATCTTCACGCAGGGCGCGATCTCGGTCACCTCCAATCCGTTCGACGTCGCGATCTCCGGCGAAGGTTTTTTCCGGATGGACAACAACGGGAGCATCGTCTATTCGCGCAATGGCCAGTTCCACTTGGATGCGAACGGTTATCTCGTCAATGCCAACGGGCTGCGCCTGACCGGCTACGCGGCTGACGAAAACGGCAACATCAACGCCGCGGCACCCCAGCCGCTGCGGCTGACGGTCAGCTCCATCGAGGCGCGGGGCACGACCGAGGTCGTACAGGGGGCGGTCCTCGATTCGCGTTCACCGGTCATCGACCGGGCCACCACGCCGTTCGACCCGAACGATTCGACTACCTACACCCACGCCACTTCCATTGCGATCTACGATTCCCTGGGCAACACCCATACGCTGTCTACGTTCTACGTGAAGCGCGGGCCGGGCGAATGGGACGTCTACACGGCGCTCAATGGCACGACCACGCCTGATCCGGACGACCCCTCCCTGCCCAGCGTCCATACCTTGTTCTTCGACGCGGCTGGCAAGATCGACCTGGACAAGACCGATAGCCGCGGCGTGTTCAACGTCCGCGTGGACGGGGCGACCCTCGGCACCGGCGCCACCGACCTAGAGTTCGAATACAACCTGGTGGCCACCTCCCAGACTGGCCAGGCATTCAGCAACGAGCTGCAGCGCCAGAACGGCTATACCTCGGGGCGCCTGACCAGCTTCACGATCGACGAGAATGGCGTGCTCAAGGCCAATTACTCGAACCAGCAGTCGCGCGCGCAAGGGCAGATCGTGCTGGTGTCTTTCGTCAACCCCCAGGGGCTGGTGCCCGCCGGCGGCAACAACTTCCTCGAGACCATGCTCTCGGGCACGCCGCGCCTGGGCGTGCCGGGGTCGAGCAACTTCGGCACGGTCGTGTCGGGCGCGCTCGAAGACGCTAACGTCGACCTGACGGCCGAACTGGTCAACATGATCACCGCCCAACGCGTCTACCAGGCAAACGCCCAGTCCATCAAGACCCAGGACTCGGTGATGCAGACCCTGGTCAACATGCGCTGACGGATAGCGAGCGATCATGGACAGAGCCCTCTACATCGCGGCGACCGGCGCGCGCGAACTGATGCGGCGGCAGGACGTTCAGACCAACAACCTCTCGAACGCGCTGACTCCCGGTTTCCGTGCGGAGATCGCGGCGCAGCGCACTGCGCCCGTGGTGGGCGGGCCCGGCCTGCGCACGCGCGCCTACGCCGTGGAGTCCACGCCGGGCGCCGACATGTCGCCCGGCGCGATGATGGCAACTGGGCGCGAACTCGACGTGGCGGTGCAGGGCGACGGCTGGTTCGCGGTCCGCACGGCAGACGGCGGCGAGGCGTACACCCGGGCCGGCAGCTTCCAGACCACGCCCGACGGCATGCTGGTGGATGCCGCGGGGCGCCCGGTGCTGGATCCCAATGGCGAGTTCATCATGATCCCGCCCGACGCGAAGGTGCAGGTCAATACCGACGGCTCGATCTCCACCGTGCCCGAGGTGGACCGCGTGATGGCGGCGCAGGTCGGCAATCTCAAGCTGGTCAACCCGCCTGCCGCCGCGCTCGAGCGTAGCCCCGACGGCTTGTTCCGGCTGAGGGACGGCGGCGTCGCGCCGCATGCCGAGGAGGTGAGGGTAGCCGGTGGCATGCTCGAGGGCAGCAACGTGAACGCCGTGGGCACGCTGGTCGAGATGATCGCCGCCGCGCGGCACTACGACATGCAGGTGCAGCTCATGCAGAACAGCGAGCAGAACCAGCGCGCGGCCACGCAAATCCTCTCCATGAGCTAGCGGCTCTGGGCGGGCAACGTTTTTCTAGACATTCGGAAGTAGGTAGCAGTGCGGCAAGCGCCGCGATAAAGGACAAGCATCATGATGCGTTCGCTCTGGATCGCCAAGACCGGCCTGGATGCGCAGCAGACTCAGCTAGACGTGATCTCGAACAACCTGGCCAACGTGAGCACCAACGGCTACAAGCGCTCGCGCGCGGTGTTCGAGGACCTCCTCTACCAGACCATGCGGCCGGCGGGCACGCAGACGACGCAGCAGAACCAGGTACCCGCGGGCCTGACGCTGGGCACGGGTTCACGGCCGGTCGCGACGGTGCGCAATTATTCGCAGGGTGCGTTGCAGCAGACCGACAGCAGCTTCGACTTGGCCATCAACGGCGCCGGCTTCTTCCAGGTCCAACTGCCAGACGGCACGCTGGCCTATACGCGCGACGGCAGTTTCCAGATCGACAGCCAGGGCCAGCTCGTCACCAACAACGGCCTGGTGATTGATCCGGGCATCGTCGTGCCAGAGGGCGTGAAGGAGGTCGCCATCGGCCAGGACGGCGTCGTGACCGCGACCCTGCCTGGCCAGACCCAGCCCGTGCAGCTCGGCCAATTGCAGTTGGCCACCTTCATCAATCCGGCCGGCCTGCAGCCCATGGGCCAGAACCTGTTCACGGAAACCGCGGCCTCGGGTGTTCCGGTCGTGAACGTGCCGGGCACCAACGGCGCGGGCCTGATCAACCAGGGGTACGTCGAGGCTTCCAACGTCAACGTGGTCGAGGAGCTGGTGGGCATGATCCAGACCCAGCGCGCCTACGAGATCAATTCGCGCGCGATCTCCACCTCCGACCAGATGTTGCAGCGCATTTCGCAGCTCTGAGGCGCAGGCGCATGATCGAGGCATTCAGCGTGAAGATCGCGCGCGTGGCGGCGCGGGCCGCCGCCCTGGCTGCGGCATGCATGCTCGCCGCCTGTTCCACGCCCAAGGTGGACATCGACGAGCAGACGACGGCACGGCCGGTGGACCCCGTGGTTTTCAACGCCAATCGCCGCCCCACGGGCGGCATCTTCAGCACCGCGCCGACGTACCGCCCGCTGTTCGAAGACGTGCGGGCGCGCAACGTCGGCGACACCCTGGTCGTGCGCCTGGAAGAGCACATCAATTCGACCCAGCGCAACAACACCTCTGCGCAGCGCACGGCATCGACCTCTGTCGGATTGCCAACCATCAACCGCCTGCCCGGCGCCGGTGCGCTGCGCGGGCTTGGCCTCGAAGGCGGAAGCGACAACAAGTTCAATGCGCGCGGCGAGACCGGCGCTTCTAACATTTTGTCCGGGACGATCGCGGTCACGGTGGTCGAGGTATTGCCCAACGGCAACCTGCGCGTGGCGGGAGAAAAGCAGATCGGCACCAACCGCGAAACCGAGCGCGTGCGCTTCTCCGGCGTGGTCAACCCGGCCCACATCGTCGGAGGGAACTCCGTCAGCTCCACCCAGGTTGCCGATGCGCGCATCGAGTATCGCGGCCAGGGCGCCATCAGTGAAGCCCAGACCGTGGGTTGGCTGTCGCGCTTCTTCTTCTCGTTCCTGCCGTTCTGAATGGGGCGATGATGGATTGCCGTTTTCGTTTCCGTTTCTGCATCATCCGGTTCCTGGTGCTCGCCTCGTGCGCATGGCTGCCGTTCACGCCCGTGGCGCAAGCAGCACGCGTCAAAGACCTCGCCACCGTACAGGGCGTGCGCAACAACCAGCTCGTGGGCTACGGGCTGGTCGTGGGCTTGGACGGCACGGGCGACCAGACGACGCAGACGCCTTTCACCACGCAGTCGCTGATGTCCATGCTGTCCAACCTGGGCATCAATGTTCCGCCGGGCACGCGCCTGCAGCTCAAGAACGTGGCGGCGGTCATGGTCACGGCGACCCTGCCGCCGTTTGCGCAGCCCGGCCAGCAGCTCGACGTCACCGTGAGCTCCATGGGCAACGCGAAATCGCTGCGCGGCGGCACCTTGCTGATGACGCCCCTGAAAGGGTTGGACGGGCAGGTCTATGCCATCGCCCAAGGCAGCGTCTCGGTAGGCGGCGCAGGCGCATCGGCGGCGGGCAGCCGGACGCAGGTCAATCATTTGAGCGCCGGTCGCATTCCGTCCGGTGCAACGGTCGAGCGCGAAGTGCCGACGCCGTTTTCCGACGACGGCGTCTTGCGCCTGGAGCTGACGACGGCCGATTTTTCCACGGCGCGTGCCATGGCGGATGCGATCAACCGCAACTTCGGCGCGGGCACGGCCACGGCGCTCGACGGCCGCGTCATCGAACTGCGCGCGCCGTCCCTGCCGGATGCGCGGGTCGCATTCATGGCGCAGGTCGAGAATCTCGAGGTGGCAGGCAGCCGGGCGCCGGCGCGCGTGGTGATCAATGCGCGGACGGGGTCGGTCGTGATGAACCAGAGCGTGCGCCTTGCGCCCGTGGCGGTGGCGCACGGCAACCTGAGCGTCTCGGTCAGCGCCACGCCCGTCATCAGCCAGCCTGCGCCATTCTCGGGCGGACAGACCGTGGTGACGCAGCGAGCCGACATCGAGGTCAAGCAGGCGGGCGGGCAAATCGTTCACCTGGATGGCGGGGCGCAGCTGGCCGACGTGGTCAAGGCGCTCAACATGCTGGGGGCGACGCCGCAAGACCTGATTTCGATCCTCCAGGCCCTCAAGACCGCCGGCGCGTTGACCGCCGAATTGGAGATCATCTGATGCGCAAGCTCGAAGGGGCCGCGGCAAGCCTGGCCGTCGATGCACGCTCGCTGGAAAGCCTCAAGCAGCAGGCGCGCCGCGACCAATCCGGTGCGGTACGCCAGGCGGCGCGCCAGTTCGAGGCGCAGTTTGCGCAGATGCTGTTGAATCAAATGCGCCAGACGTCCATGGCCGGCAATGGGGCACTGGCGCAGGCGCTCAACAGCCCCGCCTCGCAAACCTGGCGCGGCATGCTCGACCAGCAACTGGCGCAGGCGCTGGCCGGGACCGGCAAGCAGGGCACCATGCCGGAGCGCAGCGGCCTGGGGCTGGCGGACATGCTGGAGAAGCAACTGACCCGACGGACGGTCTCCCCGGAGTCCCTGCGCCGGACCGGCCTGCCTTTGTCCATGTCGACACTGGAGCTGGCGCGCGGCCGCGCGGTCGGTACGCCAACGACGGCGACGAGCGGCATGATAGGCGGCGTCGACGCTTCGGCGTTGACCGGGGCCGCCGCACCGATGCGCCGCATCCAGAACGGCAGGTTCGGGGCGCAGGCTGCCTATGCGGCCGCAGCGCCGGCTAGGCCCGCTCCCGCCTTGGCCGCGCAGGCTTCCACGGAAGACGTCCGGGCCGAGTTCCTGGGCAGGTTCCTGCCCGCGGCCAAGCGTGCAGAGGCGGCCACCGGCATTCCCGCCGCCTACATCCTGGGGCAGGCGGCGCTCGAGTCGGGCTGGGGAAGGCACGAGATCCGCGGTCCGAACGGGGAGCCCAGTCGCAATCTGTTCGGCATCAAGGCCACGGGCTGGGGCGGGCGCACGGTGCGTGCGCGTACCACGGAGTATCGCGACGGAGCGGCCGAACGGGTGATGGCCGAATTCCGAGCCTACGATTCCTACGAGCAAGCTTTCGAAGACTACGCCCGCCTTCTGGCTTCCAATCCGCGCTACGCCAAGGTGCTGCGTTCGGCGGGCAGTGCCGAGCAGTTCGCGCAAGGGCTGCAGCGCGCCGGCTACGCGACCGACCCGCGCTATGCCGAAAAGCTGGGCAGCACCATCCGGCGTGCCATGCAAATCGTCATCTAGCGGCGCACCCGTACGCGGTTCGATGAGGGCAGGCGCCGCGTATCCTCAAGCTTTGCCCGGTACGTCCGTTAAGTGATATATCGCTGCGCGCCTCGACTGCGCGCGTCAGGCAGTCCGCATACGAACATGACCACGACCATCGCCAACATCGCACTATCAGGATTGCGCGCCTCGCAGGCGGGCCTGGCGGTCACCGCCAATAACATCTCCAACCAGGGCACGCCAGGCTATTCCCGGCAGCAGGTCGTCCTGCAGTCGGCCCGGTCCAGCTTCAGCGGCGGAGCGTATCTCGGCCAGGGCGTGGACGTGGTCACCGTGCAGCGCGCCTACAACGAATTCCTCACCGCCCAGGCGAGCCAGTCGGCATCGGCGCTGAGTTACCTCAGCACCTATTCCGACCAGATGAGCGGGCTCATCAACCGGCTCGGTACGCCAGACACCGGCATCAACCAGAGCCTGAACGATTTGTACACCGCCATCAGCCGCTTCAGCCAGAACCCGAACGAGAACGCCTCGCGCCAAGGCGCGCTGGCCGCGGCGCAAGCGGCGGCGACGCGTTTCCGCACTGTGAGCGAAGACCTCGCCACGCTCGGGCAGGGCATCGGCAACCAGGCCGCGGCCACCGTTGGCCAGATCAACCAGCTCGCGCAGAGCATCGCCACCTACAACGCGAAGATCAACGAGGGCTACGCCGCCGGCAACGGCCAGGCCCCGAACGACTTGCTGGACCAGCGCGACGTGCTGCTGCGCGAGCTGGGCAAGCTGGTCGGCATCACGACCAGCGTGCAAGGTTCCAGCGTGAATGTGTACCTGAGCAATGGGCAGCCCCTGGTCCTGGATCACCTCGCGTCGGAAATGCAGATCGACACCCAGGATCCGCATGCTTCCTCCGGGATCCGGCTCTCGCTCAAGGTCGGGGGCTATGCCACCCCCCTGAACCGAAGCGATGTCGCGGGCGGCCAGCTCGGCGCGCTCCTGCAGTTCCGCGAGACCGAGCTCGCCCAGGCCCAGTCGGAGCTGGGGCGGCTTGCCATTGCGATGGTCTCGGCCTACAACCAGCAGCAACAGTTCGGCATCGACCTGTCCGGTCAGCCGGGGCAGGCCTTGTTCAAGCTGGGTAATCCGGTCGCCTTCGGTGCGCGCGGCAATGCCGGCGATGCGCGGGTGGCGGTGAGCATCGCGGATGCCCGGTCGCTCACGGGCAGCGACTACCAGCTGGCGCGGGTGGGTGACGAATATGTGGTGACGCGGCTCGACGACGGTGCCGAGTTTGGTCCGTTCTCGTCGCTGCCGCAGGACGTCGACGGCCTGCGCATCGGGCTCATCGCCGGCGACTTGGCCGATGGCGACACCTTCACCATCGAAGTGGCCAGCCAGGCGGCCGTGGGCCTGGAGGTGCTGCTTACCGACCCCGGCAAGCTGGCCGCCGCCGCGCCCATGCGCCTGGATGTCGCGGCCGGCAACGCAGGGACGGTCGTGGCCTCGCGGCTGCGTTCGGTGGAGTCGTCCAATATCGATTACGGCACCTCGATCACGGTGCGTTTTACATCCGCCTCTGGGTATGAACTGGTGGGCGAAGACGGCTCCGTGCTGTCGTCCGGCACCTTGCAGCCGCCGCAGCAGACCATCGCGTACAACGGCTGGGCCTTCGACGTGTCCGGCACGCCGGCTGCGGGCGACGTGATCACGGTCGTCGCCGATCCGGGAGATCCTTCTGGCGACAACCGCAACGCGCTGGCCCTGGCCGGGCTGGCCACCACCAAGATCGCCGGTGGCAGTACGTTGACCGATTCCTATGCCGCGTTGATCTCCCAGGTCGGCACGCGCGCGGCCTCGATCAACGTCAGCAAGGCGGCCCAGCAGGGCGCGTACGACCAAGCCGTCGCCGCCGAGCAATCGCTGGCGGGGGTCAACCTCGATGAAGAAGGCGCCAACCTCTTGCGTTATCAGCAGGCCTACGCGGCCGCCGGCAAGGTGCTCGGCCTGGCTTCCGAGCTGTTCGACCAGTTGTTGGCCGCCCTTCATTGACATCGCGCGGGGCACGACTAGGCGCGCTTCCCGACACCGAAACCGGACATAGCACCCATGAGAGTCAGCACCAATCAGTTCTACGACAGCAGCATACGCGCCATCAACAGCCAGCAGAGTGCATTGATGCAGGTTTCGCAGCAGCTATCCGCCCAACGCAAGCTGCTGACTCCTTCCGACGACCCGGTGGCAGCCAGCCGCGAGGTAGCCCTGGAGGCAACGCGGCAGGCCAACGAGCAAATGCTGCGTAACCAGGCCGACGCCAAGGGTATGCTCGAAGCGACCGAAAACTACTTGGTCGAGGCCGGCAACACGCTCCAGGCAGCCCTGGCGCGCATCGTGCAGGCGGGTGGCGGTACGCTGAACGAGCAAGACCGGCAATCCATCCTGGCCGACCTGCGGGCGCTGCGCGACCAACTGCTGAGCGTGGCGAACACGCAGGACGAAAACGGCAACTACATCTTCGCCGGCTACAAGCGCGACAACCAGCCCTTCGTGCGGACGGCTGCCGGCGTCGTCTACCAGGGCGATTCCGGCGTGCGCCAAAGCCAGATCGGGCCGAACCGCGTGATCGACGTCAGCTTCTCGGGTCATTACCTGTTCGGCGACATCCCCACGGGGCAGAACGGCTTGGAGGTCAAGGCCGATGGTGCCAACACCGGTAGCGCGACGCTGTCTGCCGGCGTGATCAAGGACAGGCAAGCCTGGAACGCGGCCGCGCCCTTCGGGCCTTATACCATCGAGTTCGGCGCCGACGGCGCGTACACGATCACCGACAGGGACGGCGCCGAAGTCGGCACAGGCTTGCTGGGGGATGGGCAGGTCGTGGAGATGGCGGGCATCCAGGTCAGCTTCAACGGCAGGCCCGCGCAAGGAGACCGGATCACCTTCGGGCCGGCGTCGTCGCAGAGCGTTTTCGATACCCTGGACCAGGCGATCGCCGCGCTGGGCTTGCCCGATACCGGCCACGAATCCACGGCGCGCACGAACGCCTTGTACGAAGTGAACCTGAACTTGAATGCCGCCTTGAACCGCCTGCTCGAGGCCCGTTCTTCCATCGGCAGCCGGCTGAACGAAATCGAGGCGGCCACCACCGCAGGCGAGGCGCGCGGCGACCAGGTCACGGAGGAAATATCGCGCGTGGTAGGATCGGATATCGAAACGATGACGGAACTGACGGGCGAGCTGGCCAAGCGCACGTACACGGTGCAGGCTGCGCAACAGACGTATACGCAGATTGCCCGGCTGTCGATATTCAACTACTTGTAGACGCCTAGAGGACGCTGTGGCGTCGGGACGCGAATGCGCCGCCAGCGCTGTTTTCCGTTCAGCTCGGTGACCCCATGCCACAGGAACCATTCAACATCCTCGTCGTCGACGACGAGCCGCTGAATCTCGAGATCATCTCTGAGCTCTTGTCGGACCCCCGTTATCGCCTGCGATGCGTGCAGGACGGCATCCAGGCCTGGGAGGTGCTGCAGGGCTCCGGCGTCGATTTCGACCTGATCGTCCTTGACCGCATGATGCCGGGCATAGACGGCATCGAGCTGCTTGCGCGCATCCGGTCGGATCGCCGTTTCGCCGATATCCCGGTCATCATGCAGACGGCGGTATCGCATCCCTCCGACGTGCTGGAAGGCATACACCGGGGCGCCTACTATTACCTCACCAAGCCGTACGAGCACGACATGCTCACGGCGGTGGTAGGGGCCGCCATCGAGTTTCGCGCCAAGCAGAAAGGATTGCGGCGCCGGCTTTCCGACGTGCATGACGTGTTCGCACACATGCGGCAGGCGTTGTTCGAGTTCGTCTCGTTGGTGGAGGCCCGCCAGCTCGCTTTTTTCCTGGCCAAGCTGTGTCCTGCACCCGAGGTGGCGGTGATCGGGCTGGCCGAGTTGATGGTCAATGCCGTCGAACACGGCAATCTGGAGATTGGTTTCCAGGAAAAAGGGCGTTTGAGCATGGAGGGCCGCTGGACCGCGGAGATCGAGCGGCGGCTGTCGCTGCCGCCTTACCGGGATCGCGTGGCGACGGTGAGCTTCGAGCGCGGGCCGCAATGGATACGCTTTCGGGTGCGGGACCAGGGCAACGGCTTTGATTGGCGCGAGTACCTGGAGATGTCACCCGACCGGGCGTTCGAGATGCACGGGCGCGGCATTGCGATGGCCAAGGCGTTGACGTTCAAGGACCTGACCTACGAAGACGGTGGGCGCGAGGCGGTGGGGACGATTCCCTTGAACGGATAGATCCGTGCGAGGCATCACAGGGCCTGCCGCAAGCGGGTCCGGCGCCCCGGCAACTCGACGCTGCCGACCTTGGCCAGGCCCCGGGCCCGGTTGCCGCAGGCCCTGATGCCAAGATCTGCCTGCTTTATTCGACGAGCTTGTGCTTGAGCGCGTAGTGCGTCAGCTCCGCGTTGTTCTTGAGCTTCATCTTCTCCAGCAGCCGCGCGCGGTATACCGATACTGTCTTTGGCGAGAGCGACACTTCCTCCGCGATCTGCGTCAGCGTGCGGCCCGAGGCGATCATCACCATGGTCTGGTATTCGCGGTCCGACAACAGCTCGTGAGGCGGGCGCTCGTCGCCCTGGCTGAGGTGCGTGGCCAGCTGCTCGGCCAATTCCGGCGTGATGTATTTCTTGCCGCGCGCAACCGTGCGGATCGCCTCGATGACCATCTCGGGCGGCGAGTTCTTGTGTAGGTAGCCGGCGGCGCCCGCCTTGACGCTGCGCACCGCGTATTGGTCTGCCGGATACATGCTGAGCATCAGCACGGCGATCTTCGGCCAACGCTCGCGCACCTGCTTGAGCCCTTCGAGGCCGCTCTTGCCGGGCATGGAAATGTCCATCAGCACGACGTCCGCCTCGGTCTTGCGCAGCACGTCCAGCAATTCGCCGCAGTCGGCCGCTTCGCCTACCACCGTGATGCCTTCCTCGGCTTGTGCGATCTGGCGCAGGCCGGATCGCACGATGGCATGGTCGTCGGCGAGAACCAGGCGGATCATTCCAGGTCCTCCGGTTCGTGATGGGGATGCTTGCTCCCGTTCGAATTCATGGGTGCTTCCTGAGGATTCAGCGGGATCGAGATCATAAGTGTAGTGCCTCGAAACGGAGGCGTCCCCGTGGTGGGCGATCCGCTGATGTCCATCCATCCGCCCAGGTCGTGGACGCGCTCCATCATGCCGCGTAGGCCGAAAGACGTTTGCTTGCGCAGCGCATCCGACGACAGGCCGATGCCGTTGTCCCGGACTTCCAGGCTCAGGGTGTTGTCGTCGGCGAACAAGTCGACGTCGACCTGGGTGGCCTGCGCATGCTTGAAGACGTTGGTCAGCGCTTCCTGGAAGATGCGGAAAATCGCGATCGATCGCTCCAGGTCCAGGGCCAGGTCGTCCTGGTTGGTGTGGACGTTGACGGCGATGCCGGTGCGCTGCGCAAAGTCGCGGGCCTGCCATTCGATCGCCGCCACGATGCCGAAGTCAAGGACAGGCGGGCGCATGGCCCGCGCGATGCGGGAAATCGCGTCTCCCAGCGAGGCGACCATTTGTTCGGCCTGCTCCAGCAACTTGGCCGTGTCTTGTTCCCGCGAGCGACGTCGCGCCAGCGCCAGGTCGGCGCGGATGCGGGTCACCAGCGCGCCCAGGTCGTCGTGGATTTCGCGCGCGATCTCGGCACGCTCTTTCTCGCGCAGGCGCTCTGTGTGGCGCGACAGCTCCCGCAATTGGCGCTCGGAGCGGCTCAGTTCGGCCTGTGCGTGGGCCAGGTGCGTGACGTCCGACAGGGCGACGACGCAGCCCGACGGGGGAGACCCGCTGAGCGGGCTGGCCGAGACCAGCAGTTCGTGTTTTTCGCCGCGGGTCTCGATGCTGAACGGCAGGCCGCGCACGGCGGTGCCATCGAGTGCCGGTGCGATGAGCGTGAGTAATTTCCAGGTGTCTTCCTGCGAGGGCAGGGCGAAGGGGCGCGACAGCGCCTGCGCTGCGTTCAGGCCGGTGAGGTCCTCGAAGGCCGGGCTCCACATGGTGACGATGCGCTCGCGCGAGATGGCGAACAGGGCCACCGGCGTTGCCGAAAAGATGGCATTGAGCTGGTCGTGCGCCGAGGCCAGCGCGGTTTCCGCGCGCTGGCGTTGGTCCCGGGTCTGGACTTCGCGCAGTCCGCGCTCGAGTGCGGGAGGCAGCCGGCGCAGGTTGTTCTTCATGACGTAATCGTCGGCACCGGCGCGCATCGCTTCGACGGCGCTCTCTTCGCCGATGGCCCCCGACACGATCAGGAAGGGGCCGCGGAAACCGACTTCCTTGGCGACTTTCAGGGCGCGCAGGCCGCTGAACGTGGGCAGGGAATGATCACTGATGATGGCGTCCCATTCGCGCTCGGCGAGCGCCTGGCGCATGGTGGCCTCGGTATCGACGCAGCGGGCGGTGACGTTCAGCCCCGCGTCCACCAGCACTGCACGCATCAGGGTGAAGTCGGCGAGCGAATCTTCGACGAAGAGAATCGCCAGTTGATGGGGGGTGCGTCCGTCCGTTCCCACCCCGGGATAAGCAGTGCCCGGAGCCGTCATGAAAGGAGGCGGGACTCCGATGGAAAAGGAGCTCTGCGCGAGGACTGGGCCGCGATGGAACATGCTTAATGATTTGCAGAGAGTTGCCGTTAATCCATTCAATGATAGCGTGAGGGCCCGCCGCTGCTTCGTCATGCGGCACCCTCAAGGCGCGTTTTTCAGGGCAAACCGTGACCTCCAGACCTTCTCCTCTGGCCATGGCCGACGGCGCACCGGGCATGTCCGATATTCTGGTCGGAACCGAGTTCGCCTTCAGCAACCAGGATTTCGATCGCATACGCACGCTGTTGCGCCAGCATACCGGCATTTCGCTGTCCGACGCCAAGCGCAGCATGGTGTACAGCCGCCTGGCCAGGCGGCTCCGTGCCACGGGGCGTTCATCGTTCAGTGCTTATCTCGAAGGTTTGCGCGCCGGCGCGCCGGAGTGGGAATACTTCGTCAATGCATTAACGACCAACCTCACGTATTTCTATAGGGAAAGCCATCACTTTCCCATTCTTGCCGCGCACCTGAAGCGGCGGGCCGCCGAGAACAACGGACAGCCCCTGCAGGTCTGGTGCGCAGCGGCCTCCAGTGGTGAAGAAGCATGGACGCTCGCCATCACCGCGGCCGAAGCCTTCAGCAGCCTGGCCCCGCCCGTGCGGATCCTCGCCACCGACCTCGATACGCAGGTCTTGTCCGTCGCGCGGCAGGGGGCATACCGTAGCGACCAGCTGGTTCGGGTTCCCGACGGGCAGGTGCGCCGGTATTTTCGTCCCCAAGGCGACGGCCTCTATGGCGTGCGCCCGGAGCTGCGCGCCCTCGTGAGCTTTCGCCAGCAGAACCTGCTCGATCCGGTATGGCGCGTCCGCGGGCCGCTCGACGCGGTGTTTTGCCGCAACGTCCTCATTTATTTCGACCGCCCCACGCAATTGAACGTGATCGAGCGCATGGCGAGCCTGATGCCTCCGGGCGCGCTGCTTTTCGTCGGGCACTCCGAAAGCTTCTCCCAGGGCCAGCACAAATTCCAGCTACAGGGGCGCACGGTGTATGCACGCGTCCGGGACTGAGGGAGCTGGCATGAGCGGTTGTTCCGCGTACGGGTGCGGAGAAGGCGGGCCGGGAGGGCCTGCGCCGACATACGATCACCGGTTGCTGATCGCGATCGGCGCATCGACGGGCGGCACCGAAGCGCTGCGCGAAGTGCTGGGCGGCTTGCCCCCCGGCTTGCCGCCGGTGGTGATCACCCAGCACATGCCGCCGGGCTTTACGCGCAGCTTCGCCGAGCGGCTAGACAAACATTCGCGGCTGCACGTCAAGGAGGCCGAGCACAACGAGCGCTTGTATCCCGGCTGTGCGTACGTCGCACCAGGCCATGCGCATCTGGCCGTACGCTATCTGCCGCTCGTCGGTTATTACGCGAATCTGTCGGAAGGGGAACCGGTGAATCGCCACCGTCCCTCGGTCGAGGTCTTGTTTCTATCGGTGGCGCGGGCCGCCGGGCCAGGGGCGGTGGCGGTGATGCTGACCGGCATGGGTAAGGACGGCGCGCGCGCCATGCTGGCCCTGCGCGAGGCGGGGGGCTATAACCTGGTCCAGGACGAAGCCACCAGCGTGGTGTTCGGCATGCCCCGCGAGGCCATTGCACTTGGCGCGGCCCACGAGGTCGTGCCGCTGTCCCAGGTCGCGCAGCGCTTGCAGGTGGCGGTCGACGTGCGCCACCGCGCGCTGGCGTTGACGCCGTGGTGATGGGCGCGGCCGGCGGCCGTGGGAATGCGGCATCCGGCCGAACCGGATGCCGCAACGCCGGCCTTAGAGCCCCAACACGGCCTGCATGTCGTACAGCCCGGTGGGCTTGTCGGCCAGGTAACGGGCGGCGCGCAGGCTGCCCTCGGCATAGGTGACGCGGCTGGCGGACCGATGCGTGATTTCTATCCGCTCGCCCGGGCCGCAGAAAAATACGGTGTGGTCGCCGACCACGTCGCCGCCGCGGGCGACTGAAAAGCCGATGGTGCCTGGCTTGCGGGCGCCCGTTTCGCCGTGCCGCGCCCATTCCGCGATCTCGGAAAGCGGCTTGTCCCAGGCCTGGGCCACGGTTTCGCCCATTTTCAGGGCCGTTCCGGACGGCGCATCCACCTTGTGCTTGTGGTGGATCTCGAAGACTTCCACGTCGTAATTGTCTTTCAGGATGCGGGCGGCAATGTCCAGGAGCTTGAGCGTGACGTTCACGCCCACGCTCATGTTGGGGGCGAATACGATGCCTACCTTCTGCGATGCGGCTTCGATCGCAGCCTTGCCGGCCGCATCGAAGCCGGTGGTCCCGATCACCATCTTGACGCCGTGGCGCTGGCACGCTTCAAGGTGGGCGAGCGTGGCTTCGGGGCGCGTGAAGTCGATCAGGCAGTCAGCCTCGGCCAGGGCGTCCAGGTTGTCTGTGATCGAGACGTTGCTGGCCTTGCCGAGGAATTCGGCCGCGTCGCGGCCGAGGGCCGGGCTGCCGGCTCGATCCAGCGCGACGGTCAGCTGCAGGTCAGGCGCGGCGAGCACCGTTTCGATCAACATGCGGCCCATGCGGCCGGTGGACCCAGCAATGGCGATACGTAGAGGAGTCATTGGCACTTAGTGTTATCGGGGGGACGTGGCGGATTCATTGGGCGCGGCGGCCGCCGGCGGGTTCGATGCGGGGTCGAGCGCGCCCGGCACAGCCATGCCGCCCGTCGTCAGGGGCGTATGCGTCATGGCACCTTGCTGTGCGGAAGGCGGCGTGGCGTCGCCGTCCGGCCTGGGCCCGGCGGCCTGCTCGGCCTGTTGCGGCGGGGCAGCCGTGTCTAGCGCCTCGCGCGCATCCTTTTGTTGGAAGGGCTGGCGGTTGGGCTGCTCGTCGCCTTCCCAGCGGTCCAGCCGGTCATTGACGAAATAGACGGTAAAGAGACGCTTCTCCGTCTTGCCGTATCCGGGCGTGTACAGATAGGGGTAGTCCCAGCGGTCGGCGTGGAAAATGCTCGTCAGCGTGGGGCTGCCCAATGCGAATCGGACCTGCTCGCGGGTCATGCCCGGACGCAGCAGTTCCACCTGTTCCCGGGTCAGCCAATTGCCTTGCTGGATGTCGGGCCGGTAGGGCTTGATGAAGCCCGGCACATAGTCGTTGATCGTGCTGCATGCGGCCAAGCTCAGCAGCGCGACCGGCGCCAGCCGGCGCAGGACGCCTGCTCGGCCGTAGAGAAGGGAAATCAGGGCGTTTGGCACAGATCCGCACTCGTCTTCATTGGGGAAACCGTTATCATAAAGCTCTCGGGAAGCGCCTGGGTTCTTCGGCGCGTTCCCAACCTTCTCGGGCGGCTGCCAGGACGGAAGGAGCGCTGCGCGCGCACGACCATGCCGGGCCGTGCTGCCGCCGCCCGTCCGCCGAGTGCGCGTGCAGGGAAAGTATTCCGCGTCGCGGTTCGGCGGTCGCTCGCAGGCCGGCAATGGGGCTTCCGCGTCGGAAGGAACCGATACACCGAACCGCTTTCAAAGGGACCATCATGACTGATCAAAGCGAACTCAAGAGTATAGGCCTGAAAGCGACATTTCCCCGGCTGAAGATCCTGGATGTCTTCCGCAAGGCTGAAGTGCGCCACATGAGCGCCGAGGATGTCTATCGCGCGTTGATAGGCGACAGTGTGGAAATCGGACTGGCGACGGTCTATCGCGTGCTGACCCAGTTCGAGCAGGCCGGCCTGCTGATCCGCAGCCAATTCGACAGCGGCAAGGCGGTGTTCGAGCTGAACGAGGGCGATCACCACGACCACCTAGTGTGCACGAATTGCGGCAAGGTCGAGGAATTCTTCGACCCGGAAATCGAAAAGCGCCAGCAGAAAATCGCGAAAGACCACAATTTCGTGCTGACCGGGCATGCCCTGTCGCTCTACGGCATTTGCCAGAACTGCACCAAGAATCGATAGCCGCCGCACGGGACGGGCTGGATGCCCGCCCGTCAATGGCTTCCTATCATCTCGCGCGCGTGCTTGCGCGTGGTGGCGGTGATTTCTATGCCGCCCAACATGCGGGCGATTTCGTCCACCCGGCCGCTCCGGTCGAGTACGGTGACCGTCGAAACCGCCGTTCCATTTTCCTGGCGTTTGTCCACCCGCAGGTGCGTGTTGCCGCAGGCCGCCACCTGCGGCAAGTGCGTCACGCATAGCACTTGGTGCAGGCTGCCGAGCTCCCGCAGCAGGCGGCCGACCACCTCCGCGACAGCCCCGCCTATGCCGGTGTCCACCTCGTCGAATATCAGGGTCGGCACCCGGGCAGCGCGGCTGGCGATGACCGACAGCGCAAGCGAGATCCGCGCCAGCTCTCCGCCCGAGGCCACTTTGGAGAGGGGGCGCGGCGTCGTGCCGGCATGGCCCGCCACCCGGAATTCGATGGCATCGTTGCCCGCAGGACCCGGGTCCGACGGTTCCACGGCGACTTCGAACTTGCCGCCGCCCATCGCCAGGGCCTGCATGGCCTGTGTCACGGCCTTGCCGAGCGATGCGGCCGCCTTGCGGCGGGCCCGGCTCAGTTTGGCGGCGGCCTCCTCGTAGGCAGCCTTCGCGTTGGCGGCTCTCTTGCGCAGGGCTTCGACGTCTTCGGCGTCTTTCAGCGTGTCGAGTTGCGCCAGCAGCGCGGCATGCTGCGCCGCCAGCTGCTCGGGCTGGAGCCGGAACTTGCGGGCCGTGTCGAACACTGCCTGCAGGCGGGCCTCGACCTCGGCCAGGCGCTGCGGATCGAGTTCGAGCCGGGAGAGATAGCCGTTCAGGTCGGAGACCGCCTCCTGCAGCGCGATGCGGGCCGATTCCAAGGCTTCGGCGACCGGCGCGAGCGCGGCGTCGTGCGTCGCGAGCTGGGCGATGCGCTGGGCCGCGGCGGCCAGGCGGGAATGGGCGGAATCGTCGTCTTCATCGAGCGCCGCGATGGCCTGGCTGGCGCCGTCTATCAGGGCCTGGGCATGGGCCAGCCGCTTGTGTTCGGCCTGGAGTTCGTCCCATTCACCGGGCTTGAGCGCCAGGCGGCCCAGTTCGTCCGCCTGCCACTGCAGGCGCTCGCGCTCCTGGGCCAGCATGGCGGCGTTCCGCTCGACTTCCTCCAGCTTGCGTTCCAGTTCGCGCCAGGCTTTCCAGGCCTCGGCCACCGCGCGGCGCATGTCGCCGTGCCCGCCGTGGTCGTCGAGCATGTCGCGCTGGAAATGCGGCTTGAGCAGGCTCTGGTGGGCGTGCTGGCCGTGGATGTCGATCAGCCGCTCGCCCAACTCGCGCAACTGGGTGAGGGTGGCAGGCACGCCGTTGATGTAGCCCCGGCTGCGGCCCTGGGCGTCGACCACGCGGCGTAGCACCAGGCTTTCGGTATCCAGCTCGCGCTCGGCCAGCCAGTCGCGCAGCGATGCGGGTACGTCGAATACCGCGCTGACTTCGGCGCGGCTCGCGCCTTCCCGCAGCACCGAGGCGTCGGCCCGTTCGCCCAGGGCCAGGGCCAGGGCGTCGATCAGGATGGATTTGCCCGCGCCAGTCTCGCCAGAAAAAACGGTGAAGCCCGGGCCGAATTCGACTTCGGTGTGGTCGACGATCACGAAATCGCTGATGTGCAGGGCGCGCAGCATACGGATGAAGCCGGAAGAGGGACGGGGCAGGGTTAGTCGATTGCAGTGCCCGAGATCTGGTTCCAGTGCAGCTTGCGCCGCAAGGTGGAAAAATAACTGTATCCGGCCGGATGCAGGAAGCGGATCGTATGTTCGGCGCGTCTCACCAGGACGCGATCGCCTTCCTGGAGCGAGGACCAGCTTTGCATGTCGAAGTGGACGCTCGCGCTTTCGTCCCGGCCGCCCGGGGAGCGCGTCAGCGTGATTTCGATGGTGCAGTCGTCCGGGATGGCGATGGGCCGGTTCGAGAGGGCCTGCGGGGCCACCGGCACCAGCACCAGCCCGCGCAGGGCCGGGTGCAGGATGGGGCCGTTGGCCGAGAGCGCGTAGGCCGTCGAGCCGGTGGGCGTGGCGATGATGAGCCCGTCGGCGCGCTGCTTCGACATATATAGGCCGTCGACCTGCACCGTGACTTCCACCATGCCGCCCAGCCCGGCCCGGCTCAGGACCACGTCGTTCAGCGCCAATGCCGAGACCAGCGTGGTATCGCCGCGGATCACGCTGGAGGCGAGCAGGGTGCGGGTCTCGGATTCGTATTCGCCGTTCAGCATGCCTGCCACGGCGGTACAGGCGTCTTCGAGCGGGATGTCGGTGATGAAGCCGAGCCGGCCATGGTTGATGCCTACGACGGGCACGTCCCAGGGCGCCAGCTGGCGCGCCACGCCGAGCATGGTGCCGTCCCCGCCCATGACAATGGCGAGCGAGGCGCGCTGCCCGATCTCTTCCACGGTTGCGGCAGGATATTCATCGACGCCGATGTTGGCAGCGGTGTCTTTTTCGAACAAGACCTCGCGGCCGGCCTCGCGCAGCATCTGCGCGACGGCGCGCAGCGGGGCGGCAATGCCGGTGTCGTGATATTTGCCAACCAGGGCGACGATGGGAAAATGCATGCGTCCATTATATGGGCGGAAGAATGCGGCATTGAACAAAATCCGTCCCGTTCCGGCCGTTTCGACGGGGACGGCGCACACCCTACGGGGTAAAATAGGCTTATGGACGATCGCGCACGTGCGTTGTTGAAAGCTCTCATCGAGCGTTACATTAGTGACGGACAGCCTGTCGGCTCGCGTACGCTTTCCAAGGTCTTCGACCTCTCTCCGGCCACCATCCGCAACGTGATGGCCGACCTCGAAGAGCATGGCTTGATCCACAGCCCGCACACGTCGGCCGGGCGGGTGCCCACGCCGCGCGGCTACCGCATGTTCGTGGATTCGCTGCTTACCGTGCAGCCGTACGAGGTGTCGGAGGCGTCCCATATCCAGAACATGCTGCCTTCGGCGGAACCGCAGCGCGTCATCGCGGCGGCCGCCTCGCTGCTGTCCAACCTCACGCATTTCGCCGGCGTGGTCATGGCGCCCAAGCGCAGCCAAGTCTTCCGCCAGATCGAATTCATCCGGCTTTCGGAGCGGCGCGTCCTGCTGATCATCGTGACGCCCGAAGGCGACGTGCAGAACCGCATCCTGTCGGTGCAGCGCGATTACTCGTCGTCGGAGCTCACTGAGGCCGCTAATTTCTTCAACCAGCATTTCAGCGGCAAGTCCTTCGACGACGCCCGGCAATTGCTGCAGAAAGAGCTGAGCCGGCTGCGGGACGACATCTCCAAGCTCATGGCGCAGGCGGTGGATGCCAGCGTCGAGGCGGCAAGCGAAAACGAAGGCGTGGTGATTTCCGGCGAGCTGAACCTGCTTGGCGTCTCGGACCTGGCCTCCGACATGGACAAGCTGCGCAAGATGTTCGAGCTCTTCGAGAAAAAGACGGACCTCATGCAGCTTTTCGACATGTCCAGCCGCGCCCAGGGGGTGCAGATCTACATCGGCGGGGATTCCCAGCTGGTGCCGATGGAAGAAGTCAGCATCATTACCGCCCCCTACGGCGTGGACGGCAAGGTCGTCGGGACGGTAGGGGTGATCGGCCCGACGCGAATGTCGTATGAGCGCGTCATTCCCATCGTCGACATTACGGCCCGCCTGTTGTCGAACGCCTTGAGCCATTGCTAACCCTCGCCTGCGCGACACACCGGAAAGCCTTTCATGCGCTTCCTTCCCGAGCCCTCGGCGCCAGCCGGCCACCCTACCCGTACCGGCTTGCTCCTGGTCAACCTGGGCTCGCCGGACGCGCCCGCCCCGGCCGCGGTGCGCCGCTACCTGGCCGAATTCCTCTCGGATCCGCGCGTGGTCGAACTCCCGCGCTTCCTCTGGCTGCCCATCCTGTACGGCATCGTCCTGACCTTGCGCCCCCGGGAGGCGGCACGGCGCTATGCCTCGATATGGATGCCCGAAGGCTCTCCGCTAATGGTGTGGAGCCGGCGCCAGGGCGAGCGGCTGCGGGGCGAGCTCTCGGGCCGGGGCCTGGACGTGGAGGTGGCGCTTGCCATGCGCTACGGGATTCCGTCGCTGGCCGACGGCATCGGCGCCCTGCGTGCCGCGGGGTGCGAGCGCATCCTCGTACTGCCGCTTTATCCGCAATATGCGGCCAGCACCACGGCTGCGGTCGTCGACGGGGTGGGCGCGCGCCTTGCCTGCCTGCGCAACGTGCCCGAAATCCGCTACGTGCGGGACTTCCATGACGATCCCGGCTACATCGGCGCCATGGCCTCCCGCATCCGCGAATTTTGGGAACGGGAGGGGCGGGGGCAGAAGCTGGTGTTGAGTTTCCATGGCGTGCCCAAGCGCTGCGCGGAGCTCGGAGACCCTTACCACGACCAGTGCCTGCGCACCGGCCGCCTGCTGGCCGAGGAGCTGGGGCTGGCCGCCGGGGAGGCAGAGGTGACGTTCCAGAGCCGCTTCGGCGCCGCCGAATGGCTGCAGCCGTATACCGAACCCAGGCTCAAGGAGTTGGCCCAGGCCGGCGTGGCCGACGTGGACGTGTTCTGCCCGGGCTTCGTCGCCGACTGCATCGAAACCTTGGAAGAGATCGCGGTGCAGGCCAAAGAGGCTTTCGTCGCCGCCGGCGGACGCCAGCTCCGCTACATTCCCGCCCTGAACGACTTCGGTCCCTGGGTCGCTGCCCTGGCCGACCTGGCGGAACGGCACCTGCAGGGTTGGGTGGGGCGAAGGCCCGGGCGGCCTCTTGACCGTGCAATGCATGCACAGGATGGAAATGGAAGAACTACGAATCGATAAGTGGCTTTGGGCGGCCCGGTTTTATAAGACCCGGTCGCTCGCCCAGGCGGCCGTCGAGGCGGGGCAGGTCAAAGTGGGCGGGGATCGGGTCAAGCCGTCCCGGTCCGTGCGGCCCGGGGACATCCTGCAGATCCGCGCGGGCGAGCAGGACTGGGAAGTCCTGGTGCGGGGCTTGTCTGCGCAGCGGGGGCCGGCGGTATTCGCCCGCACGCTCTACGACGAGACGCCGCAAGGGCTCAAGCGCCGGCTCGAAGCGCTGGAGCTGCGCAAGCAGAATGTCGATCCGTCCGCCCACATCAAGGGCCGCCCCACCAAGCACGACCGGCGCCAGCTCGAAAAACTCAAATCCTTTTCGCCGCACTGAGCGGGAGCCGCCACGTTTGCGCGCGGGGCAGGAGGGCTCCCGCGCGGGCGGGGTTTTTTCGCTTGAGGGTATATTCCCCCTCTTGAAATAGGGGCGTTCATCCCCACCTTGCGCATAGTATCTCAACAAGTCCCTGATTTAATTGGTTTTTTATGGAGGCATCAATGTCGGCTGAGCAAAAGCCTGGCGACCAACCCATTCCGGAACCGGATCAGCCCGTGACGGATGCTGCGACGCAGCAAACCCAAGACCCGGTCCAGGAGCCCGCGCAGGAGGATCCGGTCGCCGAGCTGCAAGCCCAATTGGCCGCTGCCCAGGCGCAGGCCAAGGAGCATTACGATGCCATGCTGCGGGCGGTGGCCGAGGCCGACAACGTGCGGCGTCGCGCCCAGGAGGAAGTGGCCAAGGCGCAGAAGTTCGGCATCGAGTCCTTTGCCGAGAGCCTGCTGCCGGTCAGGGACAGTCTGGAGGCCGCGCTGGCCCAGGAAAACCAGTCCCTGGAGTCCCTGCGCGAAGGCGTGGAAGTGACGCTCAAGCAGCTGACCGGCGCGTTCGAGCGCAACAAGCTGATGGAGATCGCTCCCGTCCCCGGGGACAAATTCAACCCCCATCACCATCAGGCCATCGCCTCGGTGCCGTCGGATGAGCCGGCCAATACCATCGTCCAGACGCTGCAAAAGGGTTACATGATCGTGGATCGGGTGCTGCGCCCGGCGTTGGTGACGGTCGCTGCGCCGAAGTGAGGTATGCGGGTCCGCCGCGATTGAACGATGTCATCGCAGGCATTGAAATCACGAAGAATCCCCCAATTTATTCACCAGTCAAGAAAATTCTCCGATTTTCAGGAATAGGATCATGGGCAAAATCATAGGCATCGACCTGGGTACCACCAACAGCTGCGTGGCAGTCATGGAAGGTACGCAGGTCAAGATCATCGAGAACGCCGAAGGCGCCCGCACCACTCCCTCCATCGTCGCCTACATGGAAGATGGCGAGATCCTCGTGGGCGCGCCGGCCAAGCGCCAGGCGGTCACCAACCCCAAGAACACGCTGTACGCGGTCAAGCGCTTGATCGGTCGCCGGTTCGAAGAAGACGAGGTGCAGAAGGACATCCACCTGATGCCTTACTCCATCGTCAAGGCCGACAACGGCGACGCCTGGGTGCAAGTGCGCGACAAGAAGCTGGCGCCGCCCCAGATCTCGGCCGAAGTGCTGCGCAAGATGAAGAAGACCGCCGAGGATTATCTGGGCGAGGAAGTGACCGAGGCCGTGATCACGGTTCCGGCCTACTTCAACGACAGCCAGCGCCAGGCGACCAAGGATGCCGGCCGCATCGCGGGCTTGGAGGTCAAGCGCATCATCAACGAGCCGACCGCGGCTGCGCTCGCATTCGGCCTGGACAAGACCGACAAGGGCGACCGCAAGATTGCCGTGTATGACCTGGGCGGCGGTACGTTCGACATTTCGATCATTGAAATCGCGGACGTCGACGGCGAAAAGCAGTTCGAGGTGTTGTCCACCAACGGCGACACTTTCCTGGGCGGCGAAGACTTCGACCAGGTGCTGATCAACTACATCATCGCCGAGTTCAAGAAAGAGCAAGGCACGGACCTCTCGAAGGACGTCCTGGCCCTGCAGCGCCTGAAGGAAGCCGCGGAAAAGGCCAAGATCGAGCTGTCCTCGTCCTCGCAGACCGAGATCAACCTGCCGTACATCACGGCCGACGCCTCCGGTCCCAAGCACCTGAACATGAAGATCACCCGCGCCAAGCTGGAAGCGCTGGTCGAGGACCTGATCGAACGTACGATCGAGCCCTGCCGCATCGCCATCAAGGACGCCGGCATCAAGGTCTCGGATATCGATGACGTCATCCTGGTCGGCGGCATGACGCGCATGCCCAAGGTGCAGGAGAAGGTCAAGGAGTTCTTCGGCCGCGAGCCGCGCAAGGATGTGAACCCGGATGAAGCCGTCGCCGCTGGCGCCGCCATCCAGGGGTCGGTGCTCGCCGGCGATCGCAAGGACGTGCTGTTGCTGGACGTGACGCCTCTGTCGCTGGGCATCGAGACCCTGGGCGGCGTCATGACCAAGATGATCAAGAAGAACACCACGATCCCGACCAAGTACACCCAGGTCTTCTCCACCGCCGAGGACAACCAGCCCGCGGTGACCATCAAGGTGTACCAGGGTGAGCGCGAGATCGCCTCGGCCAACAAGGCGCTGGGCGAATTCAACCTCGAAGGCATTCCGCCCGCGCCGCGTGGCGTGCCGCAGATCGAGGTCACGTTCGACATCGACGCCAACGGCATCTTGCACGTGTCCGCCCGCGACAAGGGTACGGGCAAGGAGAACAAGATCACGATCAAGGCCAACTCCGGCCTGACCGAAGCCGAAGTCGAGCGCATGATCCGCGACGCCGAGGCCAACGCCGACGAGGACCGCCGGGTCGCCGAGCTCGCGCAGTCGCGCAACCAGGCCGACGCGCTGGTCCACGCCACCCGCAAGTCGCTGTCCGAGTACGGCGACAAGCTCGATGCTTCCGAGAAGGAAGCCATCGAGGCCGCGATCAAGGACCTCGAAGGCGTCTTGAAAGACGGCGACAAGGCCACGATCGATGCCAAGGTCGAAGCGCTGTCCAAGGCCTCGCAGAAGCTGGGCGAGAAGATGTATGCCGACATGCAGGCCCAGGCACAGGCGGCCGGCGCGGCCTCCGGCGAGAATGCCGGCGGCGCCAAGGCCGACGACAACGTGGTCGATGCCGACTTCAAGGAAGTCAAGCGCGACGACAAATAATCCGCCGGCCCGGGGCAGCCTACAATGAGGGCCGCCCCGTTCGGGCCCAGCGTCTCCCGCACGGCGCCGCAAGGCGCAGTGCGGGGTTTTGGGTAGGCCCCCTCCGTTCGCCGGAGCCGCTCCTGGAAGGCTTCGACGGGCAGAGGGGGCCTACCCAAACCAGAGTCAATAGCAACGCAGCTATTCGCCTAAGAGATCACGGCCTCCCGCAGGCCACTTGAAAGACCATCATGTCCACCAAACGCGACTTGTACGAAGTCCTCGGCGTATCCCGCACCGCTTCCGAGGAAGAGATCAAGAAGGCCTACCGCAAGCTGGCCATGAAATACCATCCGGACCGCAATCCGGACTCCAAGGAAGCGGAAGAGAAGTTCAAAGAGGTCAAATACGCCTACGAGATTCTTTCCGACTCTGACAAGCGCGATGCCTACGACCGTTATGGCCACGCCGGCGTCGATGCCGCCGCGGCGGGAGGCATGGGCGGCGGGGCAGGTAGTTTCGCCGACGCGTTTGGCGATATCTTTGGCGAGATCTTCGGCGCCGGGCGCCAGCGCGGCCCCCAGATGTACCGCGGCGCGGACCTCAAATACAGCATGGAAATCACGCTGGAACAGGCGGCTGCGGGGTTCGAGACCGAAATCCGCGTTCCCAGCTGGGACAACTGCGACACTTGCCACGGCAGCGGGGCCAAGCCGGGCACGCATCCCAAGAGCTGCCACACCTGCGGCGGCACCGGGGCGGTGCGCATGCAGCAGGGGTTCTTCAGCGTGCAGCAGACCTGCCCCACGTGCCACGGCACGGGCAAGGTCATTCCCGAGCCCTGCACGACGTGCGACGGGGTGGGCAAGGTGCGGCGCAATAAGACGCTGCAGGTGAAGATTCCGGCCGGGATCGATGACGGCATGCGCATCCGGTCCGCCGGCAATGGCGAGCCGGGCGTCAACGGCGGTCCTCCGGGCGACCTCTACGTCGAGATCCACATCAAGCCGCACCCCATCTTCCAGCGCGATGGCGACGACCTGCACTGCGAGCTGACGATTCCCTTCACCACTGCCGCGCTCGGCGGGGAGCTGGAGGTGCCCACGCTTGGCGGGCGCGGCCAGATCACCATTCCTGAAGGCACGCAGTCGGGCAAGGTGTTCCGCCTGCGGGGCAAGGGCATCCGGGGCGTGCGTTCCAGCTATCCTGGCGATCTCTACTGCCACGTGGTGTTGGAAACCCCGGTGCGCCTGAACGAGAAGCAGAAGCAGCTACTGCGCGAGTTCGAGGCCTCGCTCAACGAGGGCGGCGACAAGCACTCGCCCCAGAGCAAGTCCTGGACGGACCGGGTGAAGGAATTCTTCAGCTGACCCTGGCCCGTCCCGGCGCCAGCCTGAATCAGTCGGTACTGATTTTCGCGGCCTCGATCAGCGGGCCGTAGGATTGCTGCTCACTCTTGATGCGGTCGCGGACCGCTTCAGGCGTGGATGCGGCCGCTTCTTGCCCCAGCGCGTTCAGGGCCTGCTGGGCTTCGGGGGTGGATAGCCAGGCCCGCACTTCGGCGCCCAGTTTTTCGATGATCGAGTCCGGGGTACCTGCCGGGGCGTAGAGGGCGAACCAGGTTTCCAGCTCGTAGCCGGGGAAGCCGAGTTCGGCCAGCGTCGGCACGTCCGGGTACATGCTGGATCGCGTCAGCGAAGTGGCAGCCAGGACCTTGATCCGGCCCGACTTGCCGAAACCGCCCAGCGTTGCCTGGTCCAGCATCGCCAGGGGCGTGCGGCCCGACACGACATCCCCGATGGCCGGGGCGAACCCCTTGTATGGAACGTGGTTGAGCTGGACCTTGGCTCGCTGTGCCAGCAGTTCCATGCCCAGGTGCGCAGAACCGCCGATGGCATTCGACGCATAGGACAGGGCGCCGGGCTTGGCGCGCGCGAGCGCGAGGACCTCGTCGAGGGTGTTGACGCCCAGTTCCGCCGAGACACACAGAAGATACGGCCCCTTGGACAGAATGCTGATGGGCGCGAAGTCGGCCAGCGGGTCGTAGGGCACCTTCTTGCTGGTCAGCGGAATCAGCGACATGGTGGAGCCGCCCGTCATCAGCAAGGTATAGCCGTCCGGAGCGGCCCGCGCCACGGCCTGGGCCGCGATGACCGTATTGCCTCCGGCGCGCGATTCGACCAGTACCGGTTGCCCGAAGCTTTTTTCCAGCCGCTGGGCCAGCAGCCGGGAAACGCCGTCCGCGCCTCCTCCCGGCGCGTAGGGGATGATGATGCGTATCGGTTTATCGGGATAGGCATGGGCAGCCCCGGTGAAGAACGCGAGCGCTGCGACCAGGCGGACGACGAGTTTCGGGCAACGGCGGAACATCGTGTGTCTCCTCGCGCGGTTCAAGCCGCGCCATGTGTTATGGGTGGGGACGGATTGCAACGATCAGGTTCGATACGACGGGTCTTTGCGGTCCAGCATGCGCAGCAGGGCCGGCCATTCGAGGTTCCCCAAGGGGCTCATCGTCCCGTCCGAGCGCAGCGTCCCGGGCGGGCGAAAGCCGGCGGCTGAAATTTTTTCGGCCAACGCCGTGCCCGGCTGCACCAGCTCCTGGCCGCTCGCGAGGGCATCGACCTGGGCCTGCATGGCCATCTCCAGGTGCCACATCATCGCGAATGCCTGGCCGATGGTTTCCCCGGCAATGAGCGTGCCGTGATTGCGTAGGATCATGACCGGCTTGTCGCCCAGGTCGGCGGCCAGCCGCTCGCGTTCGGCGAGCTGGTTCGCGAAGCCCTCGCTGTCGTGATAGGCCACTTTCCCGTGGAACAGCATGGCGTGCTGGGTGAGCGGAAGCAGCCCGCATTTCATGGTCGAGACAGCCATGCCCGCTCGGGTGTGAGCGTGGATCACGCAGCGGGCGTCGGGGCGCGCCGCATGGATGGCACTGTGGATGACGAAGCCCGCGCGATGGATCCGGTGCGGGGTGGGTTCGATGACGTTGCCGTCGATGTCGATCTTGACCAGGTTGGAGGCGCAGACCTCGTCAAACATCAATCCGAACGGGTTGAGCAAGAAGTGTTCTTCCTCGCCCGGCACGCGGGCGGAGATATGCGTATAGATGAGGTCGGTCCAGCCGTAGTGCGCATGCAGGCGATAGCACGCGGCCAGGTCGATGCGGGTTTGCCATTCCTCGTCGCTCCACGCGGGGTTGCGGGTGGTACTACTGTGGTCGTTCGACATAGATTCCCGAGCTTGATGGATAAAGAGGGGTCAAGCGAGGGAGTCTGGGGTAGAGTATGCTCGCCGCGCCGCCCTTCTTCCTGTATTGAAGACCCGGCTCGGGCCGAAGCCAATCAAAAGATTTTGATTGAACCTTGAGAAAACATTGAATGAGCATCGAAACCCAGTTGAGCCTGCGGCAACTGCGTGCCTTCGTTGCCGTGTACCGGCTCGGCAAACTCACGACGGCCGCTGACCGGCTCTCGGTCACGGAGTCAGCCGTCAGCACCATGCTTCGGCAAATGGAGTCCACGCTCAACTTGCGCCTGTTCGACCGGACCTCGCGTTCGCTGGTGCCGACGCAGGCGGCGCAGGAAATCATTGCGACGGCGGAGCGGATCCTGGGCGACGTGGCCTGGCTCGGGGCGAGGACGCGGGACTTGGGCGAGTGCCGGACCGGGCGCGTTCATGTGGCGGTTACCGCGACCGTGGGCAGTGTCTTGATGCCCGGCGTGGTGCGGCGCTTCCGGGAGGACTTTCCCGGCGTCCAATTGGTCTTGGACGACTGCGCGCCGGACCAGTTTCTGTCCCGGGTGTCATCCGAGGCCGTGGATTTCGGAATCGGCACCCTCGAGCGCGAGGAGCCTCTCCTGGCGTCTAGGCTGTTGCTGCGCGATCACCTATGCCTGGTGTGCGCCACGGACCATCCGTTCGCCCGCCGGCGCCAGGTCCGGTGGCGCGAGCTCTCGGCACAGCCGGTGATCGCGGTACGCCCCGGGCTGGCGTACGGCATTCGCCGCCAGATGGAGGCCGCGGCGGCCGAAGCCGGCGTGACCTTGAACGTGGTGCACGAGGTCAACTTTCTTTCCTCGGCATTCTGGATGACCGCTAGTGGCCTGGGGGTTTCGATGTGGGCGTCCGCGCTGGCGTCCCGCATGCCCTATGGGAATTTGACCCGTTGCCGGCTGGTGGGCCCGCGCGTACCCATCGATTTCTCAGCCGTGTACAAGCGCGACCGCAGCTTGTCACCCGCGGCAGAGGCTTTCCTCGGCACGGTGCGCGAGGAGTTCGCGGGCATGAAGCTCCTGTAGCGCGGCGCCGGGGCCGGGATGCGGGCCCCGGCCCGGCGCTTCCTGCTATTTGAACGTGCCCGCCACTGCCGTGCTGAAGGCTTCAGGCTTGAAATACTTGCGCAGCGCGGCGTTGACGTCCGCCGCCGTGAGCGCCTGCAGCTTGCGGTCCGATTCGGCGGCGAAAGCGAAGGTGCGGCCGAGTTCCAGGTAGTCGGACCAGGCCGCCACCAGGCGCCGGTCCTGAGCCCGCGCCAAATGCCGCAGGTTCATCAGCGACGCGATGCCATCCCGGACTTCCTCCTCGCTGAAACCCTCGCGCAGCACGCGTTCGACTTCCTCCTTGACGGCCGCCTCCAGGCGCGCCCGGTTGCTCGGCGCGTAGATGGCGTACATGGTCCAACTGCCGGAAGGCTCGTACGACGAGGCCGACACTTGGCTGCGCACGTTGTAGGACAGGCCTTCCCGCTCCCGCACGCGCATCCACAGGCGGGAGGTTTCCGAGCTGCCTAGCAGGTAATTGGCCAGGATCACGGCGGGGTAGTCCGGGTCAGTGTCCTGGAGCGGGATCGGAAGCGTGGACATATAGAAGGCGTTGGCCTTGTCCGGCAGCGAAATGTCGAAGCGCTCGGCCGGCGGTGCATGGAAAGGATGCGGCACGCGGGTGTAGGCGGGCGCCCGTTTCCAGCCCGCCAAGCCCCGGGTCAGTGCCTGTTCCACGACCTCGGGGTCGAAATCCCCGACCGCGGCCAGGCGAATGTGCCCCGCTCCGTAGAAGCGCTCGTGGAAGCGGACCAACGCGTCGCGGGTCAGCGCTTTGTAGGCGGCCTCCTGTTCGTCGAAGCTGGGCGTGTAGCGCAGGTCATCTGCCGGCCAGGGATTGTTGTGGCGCGCGAGCGCCTGTTGCGCGACGGCCGTGGGTTCCTGGCGCGCGCTTTCCACCGCCGCCAGTCCGCGCCGCCGGTATTCGTCCAGCTGGTCTTCCGGGAAGTTGGCGTTGCGCAGGATGTCCAGCACCAGCTCCAGCGTGGCGGGCAGGTTGTCGCGCGTGGTGGAAATGTCGACCACCACGCCCGTGCCGCCCGCGGCAAACCCGACGTCCGCGCGCAGGGCGTCGAAGCGGTCCTGGATTTGCTGGCGAGTCATCGTGGCCGTGCCGTTGTCGAGCAAGGCGCCCACGGCGCGGGCGATTTCGCGTTGGCCGCGCAGGGATTCCGCGTCGCCAAACCGTAGCGCCAGCCGTGCATGCACGAGGCGGCCGCGCGTGGATTTGGGCAGCAGCGCCAGCTTGACCGGCCCGTTGGGCAGCTCCAGGGTCTTGAGCTGCGTGCGTGCGTCGATGTTGGCCGGCGTCGCATCAAAGGCTTCGGCCTGGACGAAATCGGTGTCGCCTTTGTAGTCCTTGAGCTCGGCCTGCAGGTCCAGCGGCTTAGGCGCCGGCGCGCGTTGCGGGTTGTCGGTCGGGATGTAGGTGCCGAGCGTGCGGTTGGACTGGAGTAGGTAACTCTCGGCCACGCGCTGCACGTCGGCCAGCTTGACCGCGCGGACCCGGTCGCGGGTCAGGAAGAACAGCCGCCAGTCGCCCTGGGCGATGCTCTCGGACAGCGACACGCCCACCTTCTGCGGGTCGCTGTAAGCCATGTCCCAGTCCTTGAGCCAGCGGGTCCGGGCCCGCTCCAGTTCTTCTTCCGTGATGGGCTGCGACTTGATGGTCTCGATTGTCTCGAGCATCTTCGAGCGGGCGGCGTCGATGTCGGCGCCCGGCGGCAGCTGCGCGCCCAGCATGATGACGCCTGGGTCGTGCATGCCGAAGGTGAAGCCAAAGGTCGATGCCGCCAGCTTGGTTTCGACCAGCGCCTTGTACAGGCGGCCGGAGGGCGCGTCGCCCAGGATGCCGGCCAGCAGGTCCATGGCCGCGTAATCGGGCGCGCCGCCTTGCGGCGTGTGGTACATGGCCGCGACCATGGGCGAGCCGCCCGCCCGGCGCAGCGTGACGCTGCGTTCGCCGTCCTGCACCGGCTCTTCAGTGTAGAGGCGGGGTAGGGTGCGCTCGGGCTTGGGAATCTTGCCAAACGTGTCGGCGATGACGGCCAGGGTCTTGGCGACGTCGAACCGGCCCGAGACGATCAACACCGCGTTGTCAGGCTGGTAGTAGGTGCGGTAGAAGGCCTGCAACCGGCCGATGTCGACGTTTTCCACGTCCGAACGTGCGCCTATCGTCGTCTTGCCATAGTTGTGCCACTGATAGGCCGATGCCAGCATCTTGCTCATCAGGACGCGGAAAGGATTGTTCTCGCCGCTTTCCATCTCGTTGCGCACGACCGTCATCTCGGAGTCGAGGTCCTCGCGCGCGATGAGGGAGTTGACCATGGCGTCCGCCTGCCATTTCAGGTACCACTCGAGGTTGTCCTCATTGGCGGCGAAGCTGGCGAAATAGTTCGTGCGGTCGGTCCAGGTGCTGCCGTTGGCCTGCAGTCCGCGCCGCGAAAACTCGGCCAGCGCGTTGCGCATGGAGGGCGTGCCCTTGAACAGCATGTGTTCGAGTAGGTGGGCCATGCCCGTTTCGCCGTAGTTTTCGTGGCGCGACCCGACTAGATACGTCATGTTGACCGTGGTGGTCGGCTTGGACTGGTCGGGGGCGAGCAGGACCCGCAACCCGTTGGAGAGGCGGAACTCGCTGATACCTTCGACCGAGGTGACCTTTTGGACGCCGGCCGGCAGGGAGTCTGCGTCGGCGTGGGCGGCGGTGACTGCCGGCGGCAGCAACGCGCTCAAGGACAGCGCGACGCAGGCGAGGGACCGGCCCAGGCCGCCGGATCGGAAAGCGGTAAGCGATGATGGCATAGGTTGAGTCGACCGTTCAGGAAATGGTTGGAGTGACGAACCGCGACGATGTTCCCGCCGCGCGCCCCGGAACCGGGATTACTTGGAGAGCAGGCGCATGGCCTGCTCCAGGCCGCTCAGCGTGACCGGATACATGCGTCCCTGCATCAGCCTGCGGATGATATCCACGGACTGCCGGTAGGGCCATAGCCCCTCGGGCTCAGGGTTCAACCAGGCAAAGCGAGGGAAGGCGGCGACCATGCGCTGCAGCCAGACCGCACCGGCCTCGTCGTTGTGATACTCGACCGAGCCTCCCGGCTGCAGGATTTCATAGGGGCTCATGGTGGCGTCGCCGACGAAGATCAGCCGCCAGTCAGGGTTGTACTTGCGCAGGAGATCCCACGTATGGGTGCGTTCGGCATGGCGCCGGCGGTTGCTTTTCCACACCCAGTCGTACAGGCAGTTGTGGAAGTAATAGACTTCCAGGTTCTTGAATTCGCTGCGGGCAGCCGAAAACAGTTCTTCGATGCGCTGGACGTGGACGTCCATGGTGCCGCCCACGTCCAGCATCATCAGTACCTTCACGGTATTGTGGCGTTCCGGGACCATGCGCAGGTCCAGGTGCCCCGCATTGCGGGCGGTGCTGCGTATCGTGTCGTCCAGGTCCAGCTCGTAATCGGCGCCCTCGCGGGCAAAGCGCCGCAGTCGGCGCAGCGCCACCTTGATGTTGCGCGTGCCCAGTTCCACCTGGTCGTCGTAATCGCGGAAGTCGCGCATTTCCCAAGCCTTGACGGCGCTGCGGTTGCCGGCGCTTTCGTTGCCGATGCGCAGGCCCTCCGGGTGATACCCGCCACTGCCGAAGGGGGAAGTACCGCCGGTTCCTATCCACTTGTTGCCGCCTTCGTGCCGGTCTTGTTGCTCTTCCAGCCGTTGGCGGAACAATTCCATCAGCTTGTCCCACCCCAGCTTTTCGATGGCGGCCTTTTCTTCCGGCGAGAGCTCCCGCATGAGGCGCTGGACCAGCCATTCCGCCGGAATCTCCTTGCCCGGCGGAAAGGCCGCTTCGACGTCCTTGTAATAGCTGGCGAATGCCCGGTCATAGCGGTCGAACAGGCTCTCGTCCTTGATGAGCGTCATCCGGGCCAGCAGGTAGAACTCATCCACCGAGGGCGAGATCACTCGGCGCGACAGCGCTTCGAGCAGCGTCAGGTATTCCTTGATGGACACCGGCAGCTGGAATTTGCGCAGATGGTAGAAGAAGTCGATCAGCATGATGGTCCGTGTGCCAGGCGAGAGACTTGCCGTCCGAGGCGCGGGGGCTTCTCCCGGGCGGTGCGCCGCCCGGCGGGAGCGGTTACCGTCGCGCCATCAGCACGAGCCGTTCAAACAGGTGCACGTCCTGCTCGTTCTTCAGCAGTGCGCCATGCAGCGGCGGGATGGCGGCATTACGGTCGCCGCTGCGCAGCGCTTCAGGCGGAATATCCTCGGCCAGCAGCACCTTGAGCCAATCCAGCAGTTCGGAAGTGGAGGGCTTCTTCTTCAGCCCCGGCGTTTCCCGCAGTTGGAAAAAGCTGTCGAGCGCCGCGGAGAGCAATTCCTTCTTCAGGTCCGGGTAGTGGACCTTGACGATCCGCTCCATGGTCGCCTTGTCCGGGAACCGGATGTAATGGAAGAAGCAGCGCCGCAGAAACGCGTCGGGCAGGTCCTTCTCATTGTTGGAGGTGATGATGACCAGCGGCCGGTGTATGGCGCGCACCGTTTCCCGCGTCTCGTAGACGTGGAATTCCATGCGGTCGAGTTCGCGCAGCAGGTCGTTCGGGAACTCGATGTCGGCCTTGTCGATTTCGTCGATCAGCAGCAC